>Ga0315331_10001157_pt1 | contig 19563 bp, 18 predicted proteins | sample M160m34915metaG_FD_203456 | JGI IMG/M metagenome (GOLD analysis project Ga0315331, IMG submission 203456) | Ammonia-oxidizing marine archaeal communities from Monterey Bay, California, United States - M1 60m 34915 | ecosystem: Environmental > Aquatic > Marine > Intertidal zone | place: USA...
TCCCTCTTCGCTCGCTCGGCCGAAACCCAACTCTCGACCGCGCCGTCCGGTCCCGACGACGGCGCACGCTCACCGACCGCGCCTCAGCGCAAATCTTCTGGCGTCTGCTTCATCATGTGCCGATTCGCCCCGAGCGCCGCGATCGGTCGCGTGAGCAAACGACTGACCGCGTTTGCTCGCAGCCAGTTGTACCAGCCCGCGATCACCGAGGGCTGCTCACCGAGCGAACGCAGCGCCAACGCAGCGACCTCATCCGCCGGCTGACCCGGGTGCGGGACCTCCCCGGCGACCGACTGGAATTCCGTCTCCGTCGTACCCGGCTCGAGCACCAGTACGTCGATGTTGCTCGCGCGCAGCTCGGCCCACAGCGCTTCACCCAAGGCCGCATCGAAGGCCTTCGTCGCAGCGTAGGCCGCGTGCAGCGGCAGCGGTTGGTGACCGGCGACCGAGCCCGTGAAGATCACGCCCCCGCGGCCGCGCTGGCGCATCCCCTGAACCAGGGCATGCGTGAGGACCAGGGGAGCCTCGGCATTGACCCGCACCAGGCGCCTGAGACGCTCGCCGTCGAGCAGATCGAAGCGACCCGCGTATCCGAATCCCGCATTGTTGATGAGGAGCCCGATCTCCAGATGAGCCACCTCGTCGAGCAGCTGCTGCGCGCCATCGAACGCCGCGAGATCCGCGACGACAACACAGGTCTCGACCCCGAAATCTCGGTCGAGCTCCGCGGCGAGGGACTTCAGCCGATCTTCTCGCCGCGCGCTGAGCACGACCTTCATGCCGGAGGACGCGATCTGCCGGGCGAGGGCCGCTCCGATGCCGGAGGACGCACCGGTCACGAGAGCCCAACCGCCATAACGCGCCGCAGGCGTCGGCGGTCGCAGATCGAAATGATCACGGACGGTCCAGAAGGCATATGTCAGGCCGGCGAAGGGCAGAGCGGGGAAGAGGCCGACGAAGAGCCCCGATAGGCCGCCGGTCTCGAGTGCCGTCCAGACGTAGATCCCAAGGGTGACCTGTGCCGTGTAGGCGGGGGCCCAAAACGCCATCCAGGGACGTCGCCTCCGAAAGCCATAGACGGCCGCCGCGTAGACGAACCAATGGGGGATCGCCATGGCCTTCGCCCACAGACCCGTGAAGAGAATCCCGAACCAGACCTCTTCGTCGTCCGCGACGGGCTTCACGAAGAGATCCCACGGCATGTACACGAAAGCCATGAAGGCACAAAAGATCAGCGTCGCGCTCATCCACCAGGGACGCTCGCGAAAGACGTCGTACAGCCACTCGCGCATCGGGACTCCTCGGGCTCGCTGGCCCGGGAAAGTAACCGATCAGACGCGCGATCGAGATCCGTCGTCGCCCGACGACCCACGATCGCGAAAAGCGGGCACGAGATCGGCCACGGCATCGCGCTCGACACCGTCGACTCGGGGCGCCTCGACGATTGGGAAGTAGAGGTGGAAGGCTGCCCCTTCGCCCGCAGCGGTCTCGACCCGGATCCCACCGCGCGCCTGGCGGACGAGGTCGGCGGTGGAGGCCAGCCCGAGCCCCGTACCGGCACCCAAGGCCTTGGTCGTAAAGAAGGGTTCGAAGATCATCTCGACTAGCCCGGGGACGATCCCGACCCCGGTGTCGCGCGCGGTCAGCCTGACGTAGTCGCCGGGCGGGGGCCCAGCGAGCGGCCCTGATTGCGCGCGAGGGCATGCGGGATCGACGAGATCCGGCCCGAGCGCGACCCGCCGCGTCGACAGGGTGAAACGCGCGCCGGCGCCTCGGCCCGCCATCGCATCCCTCGCGTTGGAGGCCAGATTCAGCACGACGGGCGCCAGTCGACCCGGGTCGAGCAGGACCCGCCCCGACCGCTCGGGACACTCCCAGTCGAATCTCGCTGCCACGTCCTCGCCAACGACCTGCCGGATCATTCCCTCGAGGCCGGCGAGCGTCTCCTCCAGGTGAATCGAGCTCTCGCCCGAGGGCGGTGTCCGCCCGAAATCCAGGACCTGACCCACCAGACCGGCCGCACGGTGTGCAGCGGCTCGAATCTCCTGGAGTTCCTCGTGGCCCCCCCCTTTTTCGTCGAGCTCGAGTTCGGCGAGGTCGGCGTAGCCGAGGATCGCCGTCAGCACGTTGTTGAAGTCATGGGCCACCGCACTCGCGACCCGGCCCAGCTTCTCGAGATGCGCTCGCCGGCCGCCACCCGCCCGACTCCCTTCGGTTTCGGTCCTCAGATGAAGACGGTCGAGCCCGCTGGCCAGTAGTCGGGCGGTGAACTCTGCGCGTTCGACGAGCTCCGTGTCCCAGGACGGCATGGATCGACCCGCCTCTACGACCAGGAAGGCCCTCAGATTCCCAGACGAGACACAGGGCAGGTAAAGCGCCGAGCGAACGGACTGCCAGCCTCTCAAGCCGGTGTCGGTCGCTACAGACATCCCCGGCCCGGATTGGGCGCGCCCCTCTCGCAGGGACTGCCCCTGGCCAGGCAGCGCCAGCAAGTGGATCGCCGCTGTCGCCGGGGCGGGCCGCTCAAGACCCACTCGCGGGCCCCAGGCCCAGGTTGCCTCGTAGCGCTCCGGGCTTTCCAAAACCGAGGCACCCGCCCGAACGGTGGCGTCGGAAGCGGACGAATAGAAAAAGATCCGACCGGCCTTCAGAAAATCACCCAGGCCCGCCAAGAGCTTGCCGAGCTGGCGGGGGAAGCCCGCCGCGTCGAGCTCCAGAATCTCGCTCGACCGATCGCGGATCCAGTCATCGAAGCGGCGCAGCCGAAGCGCCTGCTCGGACTCCGTCAGGCGCGGGACGGGGACGACCCGCGGAATCGCGGCATAGGGAATCTTCTCTACGCTTTGCCTCCGCATCTTTCCCGCCTCCCCGGCTCGAATCACTAGATCCGCTCCTGGAAAACCATGTCGTCGGGTTCCTGGCGGGCCTTGAGGTGCACAAAGGGATTTCACGAGTCGGGCACCCGGATTTCCCCTGGGACCGCATCCCTTCCCGGCAAATGGGTCCTTTCCAACTCATTTCCGGCAGCGCTCGCCGACAAGCGGTAATCTCCCGCTCTCCTCGAAGCCGGCGGATCCCTGCCCGCCAACCCCGCGAACAGGCTCGGCCTCCATCGGCACAGGCGCTGTTCGCCGGGCATCTCTGGAGCAAACCGGACCTCATGGGCAGCGTCTTTGGCCACCTCTTCCGCATCTCGACCTTCGGCGAGTCCCACGGAGGCGGGGTGGGCGTCGTACTCGAAGGCTGCCCGCCTCGGCTCGAAATCGCGGTCGACGAGATCCAGCGGGATCTCGACCGACGCCGGCCCGGCCAGAGCGTCCTGACCACGCCGCGCCAGGAGGCCGACCAGGCCGAGATCCTTTCAGGGGTCTTCGAGGGCCGAACGCTCGGCTCCCCCATCGCGATCCTGGTGCGAAACAAGGACGCTCGACCGAGCGCCTACGAAGAGATGAAGGACACCTATCGCCCCTCCCACGCCGACTTTACGACCGATGCCAAATACGGCGTCCGTAACTGGCAGGGCGGCGGACGCGCGAGCGCACGGGAGACGATCGGTCGCGTCGCCGCCGGCGCAATCGCACGCAAGTTGCTCCGGGATCAAGCCGGCATCGAGGTCCTGTCCTGGGTGCGACGCGTCAAGGACATCGATTCGAAGGTCGACCCGGAGACGGTCACGCTCGAGCAGATCGACTCCAACGACGTGCGCTGCCCCGACACGGAAGCGGCCGAGAAGATGTACGCGCTGATCGACCAACTGCGACGCGACGGCGATTCCGTCGGCGGCGTCGTCGAATGCGTCGCCCGGGGCGTCCCGGTGGGGCTGGGCGATCCGGTCTTCGACAAGCTCGAGGCGGACCTCGCCAAGGCGATGATGTCGCTGCCCGCGGCCAAGGGCTTCGAGGTGGGCTCAGGCTTCGGCGGCACGGCGCTCACCGGTTCGGAACACAACGATCCCTTCGAGACCGACGCGGACGGACGGACACGCACCACGACCAACCGATCCGGCGGCATCCAGGGCGGCATCAGCAACGGAGAGTCCATCCACCTGCGCGTCGCCTTCAAGCCTACGGCGACGATCCGCACGGCCCAGCAGACCGTCACGTCGAGCGGCGAAGCCACCACGCTCGCCGCCGGTGGACGTCACGATCCCTGCGTGTTGCCCAGAGCCGTCCCGATGGTCGAGGCGATGGTCTGCCTGACGCTGGCGGACCACTGGCTGCGCCAGCACGGCCAGGACGTCATTCCGCGAGAGGATTAGCGGGCGCGACGGACGAGCGTCGACCGACGCTCAGGGCAGGAGCCCGAAGCCGGCGACCGCAGCGAGCAAGGCGACCCCGATCGCGGCCGCAGCGGCGATGCGATGAACGTCGCGCGCCTGCGCCTGGCCCCTCGCCAGCGCACGGCCGCTCCATCCTACCCACAGGAAGAGACCCAAAACGATGAGGCCCAACACGCCGTGGAAGCTGTCGAGCAGCGGACGGTCTCGCAAATAGGCCATCGAGGGCGGGCCCATCCCGAAGCCCACCAGGATCAGCGCGAGGGTCAGCCGGCCAAAGCGGAGGTGACGCTCACGAAGTGCAGGGCCGATGGATTCCCCGCGCATACGGCGGCGGCGGATCGCCAGGCCCAGCCGGGCCGTTGCCAAGGCCATCGCCAGGCCAGCGACCATCCAGATCGGATGCACGAACGCGAGCAGCCACACAGCCTCTTCCATCGCCCCCGCCGATCCAGCCTCCCGGCCGAACTCACTCGCCCGACGCCCGCCCTACTCCACCTTGTGGATGGCGTCGGCCGGCAGGTTCTCGACCAGAACTTCGGTCGCGCGGGCGACGTACTCCGCGTCGCGTGACTCGAGCGTCAGCATCACCCGGTAATGCTCTTCGTTGATCCTCGGATAGGAGCCCAGCATCAACTCCGGGAACTCGCGCAACAGCGCGTTCAGCACGTCGGCGATGTCGCTCTCGTTCTCGCGTACATAGAGCTTGCGCAGCACGAAGGGGACGCCCGAGAAGCGCTCGGCGATCGAATGGAATTTCTTCTCGAATAGCTCCGGGATCCCCGGGAAGATGTGGACGTTCTCGACGACGACGACCGGAAACCAGAGCCCGCCCACGTCGAGCACCTCGGCCCCGGACGGTATCACCGCCATCTTCTTCATCGCCTCGTTCAGGGGCTTCTCGGAAGAGCGCGCCATTCGGTCGATCATCGACTGATTCGTCTCGAGCGATCGGCCGAAGGCCTGCGCGATCCCATCCATCGTCATGTCGTCGTGGGTCGGACCGATCCCACCCGAGGTGAAGACGAAATCGAAGGCCTCGCTCATCGCCCGGGTTTCATGCGCGATCAGGTCGATCTCGTCGGCAATGGTGAGGATTCGCTCGAGATCCACGCCGAGCTTGCGCAGCTCGACGGCGAGGAACGCCGAGTTGGTGTCTCGCACCTTTCCCGAAAGGATCTCGTTGCCAATGACGAGGAGGGACGCCGTGGACATGCTGAACAGCGTAACCCAGCGCGACCCGACACGCGGGCGGTGTTCCCCCTTCGGGTGCGCGGACCGGGAGAGAGAAGCCTCGGTCGTCTAGACTCCCCGCATGAGATGCCAGATCCGCTTTCTCCCCTCCGGCCACGAGCTCGAGATCGAAGCCGGCGAGATGACCCTACTCGAAGCCACGCGGGCCGTCGGCCTGCCGATCGCGAGCGCCTGCGGCGAGAACGGGGCTTGTGCGCGCTGCGGACTCGAGGTGCTCGAAGGCGGCGATGCCCTCGCACCCCAAACCGAGCGGGAAGCGCGGATCAAGGCGCGCAACCGGATCGACGACCAGCTTCGCCTGGCCTGTCGCGTCTCTCCTCAGGGCGACTTGACCGTACGCGCGACGTACTGGTAGAGGAGAGCGCGCCGTGAGCCCCGCTCAAAAAATCCCCCAGCGCGGCCTTCTGATCGTCGACCATGGCACCCGCAACGCCGAGGCCAACGCGAGGCTGGCCTCGTTTGCGCACTCCGTCGGCGAGCGCAGGCGAGACTGGCTCGTCGCCCACGCCCATATGGAGTTCGGTTCACCCGATTTCGCGGCGGCGCTCGCCTCACTCGTCGCCCAAGGCGCGAGCGAGATCCTCGTCCACCTCCATTTTCTGGGCTCGGGCTTTCACGTCCGGGAATCGATCCCCGCGCTCGTGGCCGAGGGTCGTGAACGCCACCCCCAGGTCTCGATCTCGCTCGGAGAACCCCTCGGAGAGGACGAGCGCCTGGTCGACATCGTGGTCGAACGGATGGACGCGAGGGCGCGCTGATCCGCGTCGGGCGCTAGCGCGAGGCTGAGCGCCAGAGCTCGAAGGCATGCAAGGCCGCGACCACGAGCGCGTGGTCGATCTCACCCCCCCGAAGCGTATCGGGAAGCGCAGCCCGCGGCAGCAATTCGACCGTCGTATGTTCCGTCGAGCTGTTCTGGATCTCAGCGACCCGGACACAGTCGAGCGCCAACTGCATGTGGACTCGGTTGGCAAAGAGGGCGGGGTTGGGGTTCAGCGACCCGAGGTCCTCGAGCCGCCCGGCGCGGTAGCCCGTCTCCTCGAGGAGCTCTCGCGCCGCCGCCTCCGGAGGGGATTCGCCGGGGTCGACGAGACCGCCGGGGATCTCGAGCGTCACGACCCGGGAGCCATGCCGGAACTGCCGGACCATCACGAGCGCGTCGTCCGGGGTCAATGCCACGACGTTCACCCAGTCGGGGGATTCGATCCGGTAGAAGGGATGGGACGCTCCCGTGATGGGCGACTCCATCGTCGCACGATGAACATCGAAGACCTTGCAATGCTGGAGGTGCTCCTCCTCCAGCACCCGCCAGGACGGCGGCAGACGCACGCGCGTTTCGTCGGATTCGGACATTCCGCCAGCCTACCATGCTGGCGGGCGCTCCCCAGGCCGGAGCGTGGCGGACGCCGGGCGAGGAGAGCAATGCTAGTCTCGTCGCGCCCCTCCTCGTGAAGGCCTGCCCGCTTGTCCTCTTCTTCCGCTGACTCCAGCCAGCTTCTCGAACGCGGCGGGCACCTCTATATGGTGGGCTGCGCCGTCTTTGTCGGACTCGCTGGCGCGCTCGGCGCCGTCCTCTTCCGCCTGCTCATCCGCATCGTCCAGGGCTTCGCCTTCGGGGGCATGGACGGCGTCACGGCGGTCTTCTCCGAGGGCATCGCCACCGAAACCCAAGACCCGCTCGACGCCGCCCGAGAGCTCGCCTGGTACTGGCGCATCGCGATCCCCGCCACCGGAGGACTGCTCGTCGGCCCCCTGATCTACTTCTTCGCCCGCGAGGCCCGGGGCCACGGCATTCCCGAGGTCATGAAGGCCGTCGCGGTGCGAGGCGGCGTGATCCGCGCGCGCATCGTTGGGGTCAAGGCGCTGGCCTCGGCGCTCTCGATCGGAACCGGAGGCTCGGTTGGCCGTGAGGGCCCGATCGTGCAAATCGGCTCAGCCTTCGGCTCGACCCTCGGCCAGAGGCTCCAGTTGAGCGCGGCGGGGGTCCGGACGCTCGTCGGCTGCGGTGCGGCCGCAGGGATCTCCGCCACCTTCAACGCGCCGATCGCCGGCGCCATTTTCGCCGCGGAGATCATCGTCGGCGACTTCGCCGTCACGCAATTCACCCCGATCGTCATCAGCTCAGTCGTCGCCTCGGTCGTGACCCGCTACGCGATCGGGAATCATCCGGCCTTCGCGGTCCCGCACTACGAGATCGTGAGCCCCTTCGAACTCCTCCCCTACATGGTGGCCGGCGTCGTCGCAGGCCTCGTCGCCGTCGCCTTCATCCGCACGCTCTCCTTTGCCGAGGATGCCTTTGCGAAGATCCCGATCCCCGAGTGGTCCAAGGCCGCACTCGGGGGGGCGATGGTCGGCACAATGGCCATCTGGCTGCCGAACGTCTACGGCGTCGGCTACACGACGATCTCCGGCGCCCTCGCCGGCACGCTCGCGACGGGGCTGATGGGGGTCCTCGTCGTCGCCAAGATCCTCGCCACCTCCGTCACGATCGGCTCAGGCGGATCCGGCGGCGTGTTCGCCCCCTCTCTCTTTCTCGGCGCGATGGCCGGCGGCGTGGTCGGGACGCTCGTCGAGCAGTATTTCCCGGGCGCCACTGCGAGTTCGGGCGCCTACGCGCTCGTGACGATGGGCGCGGTCGTCGCCGCAGCGACCCATGCACCGGTCTCCGCAATCATCATCATCTTCGAACTCACCCAGGAAATCGACATCATTCCCGCCTTGATGACGGCCTGCGTGATCAGCACCCTCGTCTCTCAACTTTCGTATCGCGACTCGATCTACACGACGAAGCTGCGGCGCCAGGGCATCGACATCTTCGAGGCCAAGAATCCCAACGTACTGAAGGATCTCTCCGTGCGGGACGTGATCGTCCTCGACCCGGTGATGCTCCCCGCATCCGCGGATTTCAAGACCGTGCTCGACCTGGTCGTCCAGAGCCCCCATAGCCAGTTCTACGTCGCGGGTGCCGACGGGCGCTACCAGGGCGCGATCTCGCTGCTCGAGCTACGTCGCTTGATCTACGAGCAGGAAACGCTCCAACACGTGGTCGTCGCCGGAGACCTGGTCGATTCGACCCACCCGACCGTGACCGACGACGTCGATCTCTCGATCGTGATGCAGCTCTTTACATCGAGTCACGTACACGAGATCGCGGTCGTGGACGCGGACGACCCAGGCCGGCTCGTCGGGACCGTACGCGAGAAGGACGTCATCGAGACGAGCAACCGAGAGCAGCTGCGGCGCGATCTCGCCGGCGGCATGCATACGAGCATCGGCGCCGCCGGAAGCGGTCAGACCGTCGAACTCGGCGACGGCTACCAACTGCGGGAGATCATGGCACCGCCCCACGTCGTCGGTCGCTCGCTGCGCCAGCTGATGCTGCGCGAACGGGTCGGCGTCCAGGTGCTGCTGGTCCGCTCGAGGAAGCCCGAAGGCTCGACCCATCTGCGTGTCCCCCACGGCGACGACATGCTCGTCGAGGGCGATGCCGTCATCGTCGCCGGAACCCGGGAAGCGCTCGACCGACTCGACGCGCTCTCGGCCCAGCCGCCGCCGGACGTACCCCAGGTCTAGCCCCGGCTCAGCCCCGCCGCGCGAGCGTCAGCCGGACCTGGGTGGCGCCGGGCTCGAGCGGAGACTGCGTCTCGCTCGAGATGTCCTCAGGGCTCCGCGTCATCGCGTTGCCGTCGGCGTCCAGACGCGCCGAAATCGAAATCGGCCCGACGAACTGCATGCTCGGGATCATCACGTCATCGGGTCCGATCGAGAACGCGAGGGGAAATTCGGGGCTCGGAATCCGCAGCACGGCCAGCGGCGGCCCCCCCCGCACGCCCTCTGGCCGCGCGATCACGAAGAGCACGGCCCCGTCCGGGCGAGCCCTCGCGAGCGCGGGGTCGAGCGTGATCTCGCCCTCGATCTCGGGCACCGCGTTCGCCGTGGCCGCAACCTCCGAACCCGCCGCGCGACTCGGCGGCAGAGCACCGCGAGGCGTCTGGCCGGTCTGCGACGCCGCCTCTTCAGGGGAAGCGGCGCCACCCGGCGGGCCGGGAAAGATCCTCGCCAGATCGGGTGCCCGAGCCTCCTCGCCGGGCTGGTAGGGCTCGATGTTGCGATCACAGGCCATCGGGGCCAACGCGATTCCCGCCCCAATGAGCAAAAGCAGCGGACGGAATGCCAAAGGTCGTCTTCGGCGGCGGATCGGGGGTCGCAGAGCAGGCTCCATGCCGGGCACCGTAGCGCCGAGGCCGGCCGGCAACCATTCGAGTCGGCATTCTCGGCTGGGGCGCCGCGGAATCCGGCCTGGAGGGCTCGAACCGATTCAGTGGCGGGCGGAGCATGATACGCTCGCGCTTCGACTGCTCGACGGTCACGCCCATACGGCGTGGCCGACGAGTTGCCTGGGGGTGGTCGCCGGACTCGCGAAACCGCGGCGCTCGGTGGCCTGAGAACAAACCCTTCGAACCTGATCTCGCCTCTCGAGTGTCGGGGACCACGTGAGTCCCCCGGCCAGGAGAGGACGTGCAATAGGGAAGGCCATAAGCATGTCCGCCGATTCCAGCCCCTCCTCTGAACAACTCGCTCAGCTGGCCTCCCGATTCGCTCTGCCGCAGCTCGGGAACAACCCGTCCTCGAGGCTCCAGGGCACGACGCCCGGGAGCTTCGCCAATCCACCGCAGGTGGGCGGCGCACGGACCTTTTCCTCGCCAGATACGCCCGGCATGCCCCAGCCCTCGACAAAGACCGCCTGGGATTTCATGCCGCCCGACTGGTCTCCCCTGCCCGAGGGACAGCGACTGGCCCAGTCGGTCCACCCCGAACTCGCCCCAACCAACGCCTATGCATTCGCGGCGCCCGAGGGCTTCGAACCGATCACGCAACTCGAACGGGCCCGCCTAGGCGAGGTCACCCCCGAGATGCGCCGCGTCGCGGAGCGCGAGCCGCACCTGAACGGCGAGGAGATTCGCGACGAGGTCGCCGCGGGCCGCATGGTGATCCCGGCCAACCGCGTCCACCTCGAGCACGGGCTCGATCCGATGGCGATCGGACGGGCTTCCCTGACCAAGATCAACGCCAACATGGGCGCCTCGCCGATCTCGAGCGGGACCCACGAGGAGGTCGAGAAGCTGCGTTGGGCGGAGCGCTGGGAGGCGGACACCGTGATGGATCTGTCGACGGGGGGCGATGTCGACGCCACGCGCTCGGCCATCTGCGAGTCCTCCTGCGTGCCGATCGGGACCGTGCCCATCTACTCGATGATCCTGGACAAGAAGATCGAAGACCTCGACCGCGAGATCGTGCTCGAGGCGCTCGAGCACCAAGCTCAGCAGGGGGTCGACTACTTCACGATTCACGCCGGCGTGCGGCGGGCCCACCTGCCCTACGTCGCGAATCGCTTGATCGGAATCGTGAGCCGCGGCGGCAGCTTACTCGCCAAATGGATGATCCATCACGAACAAGAAAACCTGATGGCGCTGATTTGGGACGACATCTGCGAACTCGTTCGCAAATATGACGTGACCTTCTCGATCGGCGACGGACTGCGACCCGGCGGCCTCTCCGACGCCACCGACCTCGCGCAGCTCGGCGAGCTGCAGGCGCTCGGCGAGCTGACGGAGCAGGCCTGGCGCCACGGCTGCCAGGTGATGATCGAGGGCCCCGGGCATGTGCCCTTCGACCAGATCGAGTTCAACATGAAGCTCCAGCGCCGGCTCTGTCACGGCGCCCCCTTCTACGTTCTCGGCCCGCTCGTGACCGACATCTTCCCCGGCTATGACCACATCACCAGCGCAATCGGCGCGACCTCGGCCGCTTATCACGGCGCGTCGATGCTGTGTTACGTGACGCCCAAGGAACACCTGGGCCTGCCCAAAAAAGATGACGTCAAGCAGGGCTGTGTCGCTTACAAAATCGCCGCCCACGCGGCCGACGTGGCACTCGGCATTCCCGCCGCGCGCGACCGGGACGACGAGCTGACCAAGGCACGCGCGGCGCTCAACTGGGAGAAGCATTTCGAGCTCTCCTTCGACCCCGACCTGGCCCGCGCGTACCACGACGAGGACCTCGACGTGGACACGGACTTCTGCGCGATGTGCGGGCACGACTGGTGCTCGGTCCGCATCAGCAAGGAGATCTCGCTCTTCGTCTCGGGCAAAGACGCTGACTACCAATGGGACAAGCCCAAGGTCACGGACGCACTCAACGAAACCCAGAAGACGATCCTCGAGCAGCGGGGTGTGCTGACGCCCGATGAGCTCCACCGACTCGCGACAAAGACGCGGGGGGAGATGAGCCAGACCGGTCGCAAGGCTGCCTGCCACAGCGACCTGGTCGACGAAGATGCCGCGGCCCACCTGCAGTCAGAGCGTCTGGATCCGGTCACTCTCGAGCCGCTCGGGGATTCCACCTCCTCGTGAGCCGGCCCACGCCGAGACGGGGGAGGCAATCACAATGAAGGAAACGCTCCTTCGCAGCCTGCTATGGCTCGCGCTCGGCGGGTGGGTGGGCGCCTGGGCATTCTTCGCTTTCGTCGTATCTCGGATCGCCTTCCAGGTGCTGCCGGGAGACATCGCCGGAGACCTCGCGGGCGAACTACTCGCGGTGCTCCATGTCGGCGGCGCGGTCGCCGCTTTCGTGATCGCCGGCGCGAATCGAGCCCTGGGCAGACCAGGGTGGATGATCCTCTTCCCGCTCGTCCTCGGAGCGGCCTGCATCGCAAGTGAGATTTTCCTCTCGCCGGCCGTCGCGGCCGTGCGACCCAGTACCCTGGGTGCCGAAAGCACCATGGAGGCCCAGCAACGCTTCCGTTTGCTCCACGGTGCTTCACTCGGCCTTTTCATGGCCATCCATGCCGCATCCATCGCCCTCTTGGTGCTGCAGTCCCGACAGGACGCACGCGAAGCCTCTCCGGTCGGGCGTTCGCGACCGTAAGGCCCTGTAATCGCGGGAAAATCCGTAGCCGCGCTCGGCGCGTTGGTGTATCCTGTTTGGCCTATCAGATTTTCCGCAGCAGATTCAGTAACTTGCGACCGGATGCGCCGCCCCCGACAACATCACTCGGGGCAGGCGGCGAACCGGCGCGCAGCTCTGAACACGCACGACGGGTACCGGAGCATTAGACGGATCATTGAGGCTGACCGGGAGGGGATCGATCGAGGGACGGACGTGTTCAGGACGCGAACGGATCCAAGAAGCGACCGCTCGGCGCCTCAACCCCCGCTGCGTACTCTCGCCAAGCTGCAGCGTATAAGAGAGGGTCTCGCGCGCGGACCCAGGGCGCCCCATCAGAAGAAAGGGCCGAGGTAATACGACGATGGACGACATCAAGATCAAGCTCGCTCTCGAGTTCACCATCACCGAGACGGACCTCGAGGATGGCCTCGCAGAATACGACGAGCTGAGCGTCAACAGCCTGATCAGCCAGATCCTGGACAAGTCGATCGCGATCGACGAAATCGACTGCAAGGTGGTCGAAGGTCCCAACAACCTCGAAGAGGTAGACGAACTCCGGGTCGCCTCGAGCGCCGGCTGATCGCCTCGGCTTCGCCCCCCCGACCGCCTGCTCTTCCGCTTTCCCTGACACACCCCGCCCGGTTCCCATCCGTTCGTCCACCCGCGGGTGGATTGCTCGAGCAGCGGTTTCGGGGCGCGAGCAGGCGCGCGCCGTGCGGCGGCTCCCGATTGGCGAACCGCGCAACGCAGCGGGATCAGCCGAAGAGTTCAAGCTGCCTAGAGGCGCTCCGCTTCTTTTCGGGTCGTAACTCGTCCGGACGACGACGCGAAGAGCTCCGACTCGGCTGAGGAGCATCTCGCTCGATCGGGACGCTCTCGGCTGGGCGGGGAGCTGGACCGGGCCGGTAGATCCCCTCGCGGCGCGCCCACTCGAGGATCTGCCCGTAAAAGGCCTGAAAGCGCACGCCATGGTTGAAATGGCGTAGATGGGCGAGTTCGTGACAGAGCGTGTTCACCAGGCTGGAGTATTTGAGGGGGCGCTTCGTAGCCGCGTGATTCAGCCGGATTCGGATCGTCCCATCCGAGAAGCAGACGCCGTAGCGCCGCTTCACGTTGGCCCTTTCCGGTTCGAGGACCCGATAGCGTAGGCTGAAACGAGCACAGATCCGCTGCGCGTCGCACTCGAGCCGCCCCATCAGCTCCCGCTTCGCCCGACGGTCCAAGCCAGCCTCCCTTTGGTGAGTGTCGGGAGCCTGCGCGAGAGCGTCAACACCGGAGCGCTGCCGCGGGGCTAGGCTCTGGGGTCATGGAACAAATTGAGTCCCTCGCGCTCTTCCCGCTCTCCGATGTCGTCCTCTTGCCGGAAGTCTCGGTGCCTCTCTACATCTTCGAGCCCCGCTACCGAGAGATGGCCCGCGATGTCCTCTCCGGCAGCCAACAGATCGGCATGGTCACCGTCCGCCCCGACGCGATCCAAGACATGGCGGGGGACCCTCGAATCTTCGAGATCGGCTGCGTCGGTCGGATCGCGCAGGCCCAGCAGCGCCCCGACGGCACGTATCAGATCATGCTGGTCGGAGAGAGTCGGTTTCGAATCCTGGAAGAGGCCCCGCGACAAACACCGCGGCTCTATCGCACCGCACGCGTGGAGCTACTCGCGGAGAAATCGATCGAGGGTCCAGAGGAGACCCACCGCTTGCATCATGCTCGCGAAGAGCTCTTGGAACTCCTCGAACGGCTCGTTCGACGCGTGGACCGTGAAGAAGATCCGGGTCAAACGATGGAGGCGTTCAAACGGTTGGAGTCTCCGCGCCTGGTCAACGCGCTCACTCAGGCAATCTCTTTCAGCCCCGTCGAACGCCAACAGCTCTTGCAAGCGGATTCAGCGACGAGACGCTTCGAAACCATGTCTGATTTGTTGCGCTTCCGGCTGGCAGAGATGGGAATGAACGAGAACAGCAGTCCCTCCCTTCCCAACTGATCGACCAAAATTCTGACACATCGTAATATATTGAATTTTTGAGCATATTCATGAAATAGCTCGAAATATCGAGTTAACAATTTCACAACCACTGGTTCACTCTCGTGCGTCGGGAAGTTGAAAACAGTTACGAATGACGCTCGAAGCACCCTAAATCCCATCGGAAATTGGAATGCAAACGCCGGTTAAATGCTCGTAATAGGGGGCTTAGAGGCCATTCTAAAATGTGTCACCGGACAACCCTGATCCGAATCGCAATTCATTGCGAAGGCTCCGATTGAATGTTTTACTCGATTCCTCTCGGCTGAATCAAAATGCGAATCGAGTGAGACCCCGATGTACCTGATGAGATCGCCCCAGATCAGACCGAGGTCTACACCACTGAGGCCGAGATACCCCATTCCAGGGGGCGGGGCTCCAGCGACCCGAGGCGACCCATTCACGGCGGAGGCCCGAGCGGGCTCCGCGCGATGGCAGTCGCGGCGGGCCCATGGCCGAACGTGAGTGCTGGTCAAACCTTGACGCGTGCGCTCCGGATTTGAAACTTCTCTTTTTGGAGAGCGGCAGTTCCCGCCGCTCGATCGGCCCCCTCGGATGACCTTCACGCCCAAGGTCTGGAACGACGCATTGAGTCGGGTCCAGCACGAGATCCCGCACTTCGCCTTCGACGCCTGGATTGCTCCGCTCGAGGCAAAGGTCGCGGAGGACCGATTGCTCCTGGGATGCCCGACGTCCTTTCACCGAGATCGAGTGAGAAGCCAGCACCTGGAATCCATCCAGAAGGGACTCCGAGAGGCCATCGGCCATGAGGCCGGCGAATCAAGCGCCGCCGTCCAGGTCGAACTCATGACGATGGTCGAGTTCGCAGAGACTCCGGGGCGCCGACTGGAGCCTCGGGGCGCTCTGCGCAGCGTCGAAACCGCTCCTCTCGCCCGCGCTGTCAACGACTGCGACCCAGACCCCCAATCGGTCCCCATTGCGAAGGCCGAGCCCCTGCCGGTTGCGGCCGTCCCCGTCCATGCGCGCATTGGGCCAAAGGACGAGTTCGGGAATCCAGACCGAGCGTCTCGAAGCAACGCCTACGTCGCGGCGCCCCAAAGAGGCCGGGGCGCCCAAAGCATTTCAGCTGGCATTGCACCTGGCATTGCACCTGCCATTGCACCTACCAGCGCACCTGCCAGCGCGCCCGATCGAAGCAAATATGCCCCCAGCCTGTCCGACCCGCGTGCGCAACACGCGCATCGATCCGAGCCGCGCAGTGGGCACCGACCCGACTTCGGTCTCGACGGCCAGCCGCGCGGGCGAACCGAAGAACCTTTTACATTCGAGAACTTCATCGTTGGTCCGGCGAACTCACTCGCACGCGAAGCGGCCCTCGCTCTTTCGCGACGGCGCCAGCGGAGCCTGAACCTGCTCTACCTGGCCGGCCTCTCCGGGATGGGCAAGACCCACCTCGCGCGCGCCGCCGCCACCGAAGCACGAAGACAGTTGCCCGCGCACGCGACTCCGGGAGCGAAACCGCGCGCACGCGTCCTCTACCTGACCGCGGAACAGTTCACGTCGGAATTCGTCTCGGCCATGCGCAACGGCCGGAACGAGGCCTGGACCCAGCGCTACCGCGGTCCGATCGAGCTCCTCGTCATCGAAGACATCCAGCTCTTGACCGGGCGCATGCGGACGCAGCAAGAGCTCTCGCAAACGATCGCACACGTGCTCGATGCAGGGGGCTGCGTCCTACTGACCGGGGACCGCTCGCCCCGCGACCTCACCGGCCTCGACGAACGGCTGCGCGAGCAGGTCGGACGCGGTTTCATCGCGGAGCTGGACCGACCCGACGCCATCGTCCGCCGACACATCCTGCGCGCCAAGGCCGACGCCGGCGGAGTCCGCTTGCCAGCGGACTGCCTCGACCTCCTGGTCGAGGCAACGGGCGAGGAGGGCGTGCCGGGAGCAAACTCGAGCAGCGTCCGCGACGTCGAGAGCCTCCTGATCCAGGTCGTGACCACCTCCTCACTGCTCGGCCGACCGGTCGATCGCGCGCTGGTCCAGGAGGCCATCGATCTCAAGAGAGGCGCCGCCGCGCAGCTTGCGCCCCGCCAGGTCGAGGTCGTGGAGATCGTAGAAGCCGTCGCGAGCTTCTTCGGAACGCGCATCGAAGTGCTCGCCTCACGCTCTCGGCGCCGCGACGTCCTCGCTCCGAGGCAGATGGCGATGTATCTGGCCCATCGCTACACCGATGCTTCGCTCGCCGAGATCGGCCGAACGTTTCGTCGAGACCACCCATCCGTGCGCAATGCGATCAAGCGGATCGAGCGGCAGGTCCTCGAAAGTGCGCCCATCCGATATCAGGTGGAGTCGCTCTGCGAGAAACTCGACGCGCTCCTCGCTCGCGATGGATCCCGCTCGTCCGCCTAATCCCAGCGCAGAATCCCAGCGCCTAGCCCCCGGCGGGCGAGCCCGGCTAGCCGGCGGCCGCAGAGGTGGGCGTCGAGGTCGGCGTAGACGACGCCCCTTGGACCGGCTTACGCCAACGGGCGGGCCCCGAGAGGTCTACGCCCTTGGCCGGCTCGAGCGAGGGGGGGTCGAGCGCCGGATCCTCGAAGCGGCGCAGGGTCCGATAAAGCGTCGATCGCTCCACCGGCACGCGGCCGATCTCTCGGATCAGGCGACGGAACTCTTCGGGAGGCGTGTTCTCACCATGGTCAGCGCCGGACTCACGGCTGATCGACTCTTCCATCAGGGTCCCACCAAAATCGTTGGCCCCCGCACAGAGCGCCATCTGCCCGAGCTTGTGGCCCATCTTGACCCACGAGACCTGGATATTCTGGATATGCGGGCGGAGGAAGAGGCGAGCGACCGCGATCATCCGAAGATCCTCTTCCATCGAGGGCCCGGGTCGCGCGCCCATCAGGTTGTAGAGCAGGTTTCGTTCATGGATGAAGCCCAGCGGCACGAACTCCGTAAACCCGCCCGTCTCCTTCTGGATCTCGCGAATCAAGTCGAGATGGCCCGCGATATGACGAGGCTTCTCGATATGGCCGTACATCAAGGTCGAAGTCGAGCGGAGTCCGACCCCGTGCGCGGCTTTCACGATCTCCACCCAGCGATCCGTCTTCAGCTTGTTCGGTGAGAGGATGTCGCGGATCTCGTCGTCCAGGATTTCGGCGGCCGTTCCCGGCATCGTCCCGAGCCCTGCGTCCACCAACCACTGCAGATACTCGGACAGCGGTAGGCCGCTCTTCTTGTGACCGAAGTCCATCTCCTCGGGCGAGTAGGCATGGATATGGAGGTCGGGATAGACGGCCTTGATCGCCTGCAAAATGTCGTGATAGGTATGGTGATCCTTATTCGGATGGATCCCGCCCTGGATACAGACCTCGGTGGCACCTCGCGCGATCGCGTCCTCGCACTTGGCGAGGATCTCCTCGTGGCTCCGATCGAAGGCTTCCTCCTTGTCATCCTTGTGGCGGGCGAATCCGCAAAAGGAGCAGCCCACGTAGCAGACGTTCGTGAAATTGATGTTGCGACAGACCACATAGGTCACGTCGTCACCGCAATCGCGCTGGCGCGCGAGGTCGGCGGCGGCGATCAGGGCATGGAAGTCCATCCCCGAGACTCCGAGCAGACGCTCCGCGTCTGTTTTCGTGAGCTCCCGGCCTTCGAGTGCGCCCTCCAGGCAGACGCGCACGTCGGTGGAAACGGCGGAACTAAGCTGTTCGAACATGCTAGGCGGCCTCCTCGGACTGGTCGTTTCGCCGCGCGTAGCCCTCGTCGTTGGCATATTTTGGCAGCAGCGCCCGAATATTCGGGTCGAAGAAATCAGGTCGTTCGAGGATCCAGTCGGGGTAGACCGGACCTCGCTCGTAGAGACGGAAGCCGGCGGCCTCCGTATCCTCACGCAGTTGACGCAGCGCCGGCCACGGCGCCTCGGGATTGATGAAGTCGACGGTGACCGGCGAGACACCGCCCCAGTCGTCGACGCCCGCGTCCAGCAGGCGCGGCAACATCCCCTGGCCCAGATTCGGCGGCGCCTGGACATGCACCTCGCGCGGGAGCAGCAGGCGCGCGAGCGCGACCCACCCAACCACTCGGTCGTCGTCGAGCGGCGAGGCCGCGCGCATCTTCGTACCGGGCTTCGGATGAAAGGGCTGGATGATCGCCTCCTGGATATGCCCGTATCGCAGCGCGATGTCTCGGATCGCCCACAGCGTATCGACGCGCTCGGCGTCGTTCTCGCCGATCCCCAGCAGCATGCCGCTCGTGAACGGGATCTTCAGCTCTCCCGCCTCCTCGTGCATCCGCAGCCGAGTGGCCGGCTCTTTGTCCGGAGCGTGAAAATGCGGGCCGCCTTTTTCGCGAAGCCGACGGCTCGTCGTCTCGAGCATCAGCCCCATCGAGGCGTTGAAGGGGCGAAGCCGCGCCATTTCTTCCCGGGACAGGATGCCCGCATTCGTATGCGGCAGCATCCCCCGCTCGCAAGTCGTCCGACAGGCCTCGACGAGCAGATCCGTGGTACTCGCAAGGCCACGCTGCTCGAGCTGCTCTCGGTAGCTTCCGTAGGCGATCTCGGGCTTGTCACCGAGACACATCAGCGCTTCCACACAGCCCGTCGCCACTCCGCCGCGGACGACTTCTTCGACCTCATCGATCGAATAGGTATGCGCCTCTGCCGAGTCGGGGAGCTTCGCGAAAGTGCAATAGGAGCAGCGGTTGCGGCATAGATTCGTGAGCGGAATGAAGACGTTGCGCGAAACCGTGACCCGCTCTCCGGTCTGGGCGCGCTTGATCGCCCGAGCGCCCGCGCACATCTCTTCACGAATCGCCTCGTCGTGAAGCCAGGACCCGAGCGCGTCTGCCCGCTCGCGATCGAGTGTGCCCCCGTCGACCACCTCAGCCACCCAGGCCCTCACCTGCCCCGGGGAGGGGGCAGCCGGCACGGGCGGCGGGCTGGACGAGGCATCCGTCACGGGGTTTCGCAAGGTCGGCTCCGGGGCTGGGGGGCAGCGCTGTCGGGATCATCACACAGCCGGCCGGAGGACCGCAATCCACTCGACAGCGCGATCGGGTCCGTGGCGGCCGTGCCCACCGAGCCGCAATGAGTCCCAGG
>Ga0315331_10001160_pt1 | contig 19524 bp, 16 predicted proteins | sample M160m34915metaG_FD_203456 | JGI IMG/M metagenome (GOLD analysis project Ga0315331, IMG submission 203456) | Ammonia-oxidizing marine archaeal communities from Monterey Bay, California, United States - M1 60m 34915 | ecosystem: Environmental > Aquatic > Marine > Intertidal zone | place: USA...
TACAGTACTAATAAAGAAAACTTGCAAACTATCATACACGCTAGCGTATTCAGGATGATTACTAACAATAAACATTAAAGGAATACTCATGAAAGCCAACATAATAATACAGATGTATAAAAAGCTGTTCAACAGATGAAATATGGCCATTACCTTAGTGGTAAAACCAAGACCTCTTTTTAAAAGCATCTTTCCCAAATTCTTTTTAGCACATTCTGCAGCACCTTTAGCCCAACGAAATTGTTGGTTTTTCAAGGCACTCATTGTTACAGGCAGTTCTGCAGGCGACTCAACTTCTTCCAGGTATTGGAATTTCCATCCCCTCATTTGCGCCCGGTAGCTTAAATCTAAATCTTCTGTTAAGGTGTCTGCTTCCCAGCCTCCTGCATCATCAATACACGTTCTTCTCCAAATGCCTGCAGTACCATTGAAATTAATAAAATGCCCCCCTTTGTTTCTACCCGATTGTTCAATCGTAAAATGAGCATCTAACGCAAACGCCTGCAGTTTGGTTAGTAAAGAATAATTTTTATTCATGTGCTTCCACCGAGTTTGCACTACACCCACCTTTTCATTTTTAAAATAGTGCAATGTTCTATTCAGAAATTCAGCTTCAGGATCAAAATCAGCATCAAAAATAGCAATGAACTCTCCTTTTGCCGTTTCTAATCCATAAGCTAATGCCCCTGCTTTAAAACCAATTCTAGTTGGGCGAATTAGCTGTTCTATCTGCACACCTTGGCTCTGCCAATAATTTACTTTTTCTTTTACTAACGCTACTGTTTCATCTGAGCTATCATCCAAAACCTGAATCTCCAATCGATTTTTCGGATAATTAAGCTTGCAAATAGAATCAATCAAGCGTTCAACTACATACATTTCATTGTATACTGGCAATTGAATTGTAACATAGGGTAGCTCTTTCATCACCGAATCAACTCTTTTTTCTGCTTTGAATAAGTAAATAAATAAGAGATTTAATTCCATCAAGCTATAAAGCAATATGAAAAAAAGGAAAAACACATAAACGCATACGAACAATATTGTCATGGTCTGAATTCGTTATCTCAATTTGATGATTGTACCAATAATTTTAACACCTGCTAAGATAGTGCCTTTTACTGTTCCTGTAATCTTAGATATACCAATTCGCTTTCTATAACTCACAGGAACTTCACGATAGTGATAGTTCTGTTTGATGGCCTTTAATTGCATCTCAATGGTCCAACCATACGTTTTATCTTGCATGTCTAGCTCGAGTAGCTTTTTAAAGTCAACGGCTCTGAATGGACCTAAATCTGAAATCTTCTTACCATAAACTATTTTCACCAATACCGTAGCTAACCAATTTCCAAATCGTTGTTGAGGAAGCATGGAGCCTCTTTCTCTTTGACCCAGCGATCTGGAACCAATAACAAGGTCTGCATTTTCATTCTGAATGGGTTTTATCAAATCCACTAATTCTGCGGGATGATCAGAATAATCCGCATCTAGAAAAACGACAATGTCTGGCGGATTATTCTTAGATAAAAGATATTCAATTCCTTTCAGGCATGCATTCCCATACCCCTGCAACTGTTGTTTAATTACCGTGGCGCCTGCTTCTATAGCGCGATCGGAAGTAGCGTCAATAGAGTTGTTATCAACTACAATAATTTCTCTAACCAACTCAGGTAAATCTTGTATAACTAATGCAATAGAAGCTTCTTCATTGTATGCAGGAATTATGACATCAACAACCATATCCTATTGTTCGGATACCTCAGGAGCAATGCGACTCACTTCTAGCATTCCATCGTTACCAATAATAATTACGGGCTCTTCTACCCTGCTCCAATTATCATTCGGGCCATTTTCGAGTTTCAAAACTCCTCGTGGACACACCGCTGAACAAACACCGCATCCAACGCAAGACGCGCGAACAATGTTCTGCCCCTTTTGTGCATAGGACCTTACGTCTATTCCTTGTTCGCAATAGGTTGAGCAATTTCCGCAAGAAATACATTGACCTCCGTTGGTTGTGATTCTAAATTTCGACTTGAAACGCTGAACGAGCCCCATATAAGCTGCCAATGGACATCCAAAACGGCACCAAGCCCGGTTTCCTAGTATTGGATAAAATCCAGTTCCGATTACCCCAGCGAATATAGAGCCAATTAAAAAACCATACCACTCCCGAATATTGTAAGCCGAAAGTCCAAAAAGGACATCTTTACTTCCTGCCATATTGGGATTAATTACTTCATTGTACGAGTGGTATCCTGTAAAAGCGGTCATGATAACCGCGAATACCAATACGCTGTAAATCATCCATCTTTCAATTTTCCATGCAATGAGTCTCTTATCGGATAATTGACGATACGGATCACCTAATGTTTCTGCCAAACCACCGCAGCCACAAACCCATGAACAATACCAGCGTTTGCCATAAAAATAGACCATTACAGGAATAACAATTACACTTAGCACTATTCCCCACACAAACATAAAAATACCTACTGTTCCAGAATCTAAATGCCCTTTCACATTCCAATCAAAAAACATGTCAAAATCCAATGGCCATGCATTTTTCAAATCCATGGCTGGCAAATCGAATAAGGGGAGTATTTCCACTAACAGAAAAGCAAAAACGATTTGAAAAAACAAAACACTACAGGTTCGAATAATTTGGTATCGATTGTTTCGGTATTTAACAAACATTCTAATACCCATGACAATCATAGCAACACAATACAATAGTCCATACAGAAACCACTGAGATGCAACGGCTCCCTCCACAAATAGTCCTTTAATAGGATCAACAATACTTGTCCAGTTCACTATCAACCATGGGTAGAAATACAGAAGCACGTAAAAGAAAAATAGAAAACCAAAAGCAAGTATTCCAATCCAGCCTCTATTTGTAGATGCATCATGATAAATTCCATCATTTTTAATTCCTGGGCCGCCCATTAAAACGACACCAGGAAGAATATGCATCAATGACCCAATAATGCACAGACCAAATGTCAGCAATAAAAACAACCCTTTTCTATCTGATACAGGGCCAATTAATGAAGCTTTCACAAAATCAAAGCGAGAATATTTATTGTCCCAAATAAAATATTCTTGGCCTAGTTTCCCGTTAATCTCATTGACTTTATTGCCTAAATCATTTTTAAAATCAGCTGCGGTTTCATATTCTTTATTCTCTAGGAACATCCAGCTTGTATTATCTATTACTAATTTTTGTTTCTTTTTATTTTCGGGAAATACAACAGACACTGAAGACTCACTATAAACAACTCTGCTCGACTCAATAGAAATCTGGATTAAATCTTCCTTTTCTTCTTCAGTTATTCCGTCACTAACAATAAATTGATTGGCTATGAATTCGTTTGATTTTTTAAAAAGCTCTGTTAGCTTACTGGAAAATGTAAATTGACTGGCAAATTCTTTATCTATTAAACCCATTTCCGCCGCAGCTTTTGTGAGGCTGGCAACAATCGTATCCCCCTTATCTATTTCTTCCGTAGAATCATAAAGAGTGATTAAACGCTCTTCTGAAATCGAATATTTACCTATAAAAAGTGACGCAATAAAAATCGAAAACCCTCCAAGGAATAACACTAAACCGATATTTCTAATACTCTTCATTATCCTATACCTAAAATTCGATTCCAACTTCTTCTTTTCAGAACAATTGAAGTAGCATTTTCACCATTGAATTTATCAATAATGTCTTTCTCGTGTTTCTTATAAAATTCAGTGTCAAAGTTTGCGTCTTTCAAATGTTCAAGAACATATAGAATTGACTTTTTTTCATGAAGCCAACGATCCCAAATTTCATGTCGCATTCTTATACCAAATGTATTTACTCCTTTTACAACATTAGTTGATTCATCATAGACAATTTTAACACAGAGTCTACCTGTTTTATCTTCCCAGTAAAAGGCGCATTCACCCGATTGCAAATCAGGCAATACTGTTCCATATGTTTGATATTCTATGTCAAAAAACTTCGCCGAATTGAACCAAATTCCTGGATTGTAGGCTGTTTTTTCCTTACAAATACTATTAGCAACAGTTTCACCCATCATTCTACCAGTATACCACACTTGCTCCAATGATCTTCTGCCCTCCACTGGCTCCGTATTTTGAGCGCAATCTCCAATAGCATAGACATTGGGCTGATTGGTTTCAAGAAACTTGTTTACTAAAATTCCACGCTGAGTTTCCAAATCGGATTCTTTTAAGAAAGCTATGTTGGGACTTACTCCAGCTGTCAAGCCAACGAATTGACAGTAAATTTCTTCACCCGCTTTTGTACGTACACTTTTCACTCGCCCGTTGTCATCTGATACGATTTCCTCCAATTCTGAATTGAATCGCAAATCAACACAATGCTCTTTCATGTGTCTCTCTACAATACCACCTTCTTCTGCAGGTAGTACATTTCCCCAAAATCGATTTTCTCTTACTAAAAATGTGACCGAAATTTTTCGTGTCAAGAGCATCTCAGCCATTTCAACACCAATCAAACCACCCCCAACTATCACTGCATTGGTCACTTTATCCTCGGTCGTGTTCTTCTCCATAAGTTCAAGATCCTGATATGAATACAAACCCTGAACTCCTTGCAATTCTTGACCTTTCCAACCAAACTTATTGGGACTAGAGCCTAATGCAAAAATCAAATCGTCATATACAATAACTTGATTTGATTGACAGACTATTTTTTTTTGAATAAAATCAACATCAATAACCCAATCTTTTACGAGATCAATTCGATTTTTTTTCCAAAACCAATCTTCGTAAGGCTTGGTATGCTCAAATTTCATGTGACCCATATAGACATACATCAAAGCCGTTCGGGAAAAAAAATAATCAGTTTCTCCAGAAATAACCGTTATTTCGTAATCGCTTTTTTTTCGGATATGCCTAGCAGCTGTTATGCCTGCTATTCCATTTCCGATGATTACAACATGTTTCACACAAATAAATTTTTGATTTCCTTGAAAACCATTTCTCTATAAGAAAAATAGTGTTTTGCAATCTAATTACAGACAAGTGAATATAACAATTATTCTAGTAGTTCATGTAGAATATTGAGCCAATCAATTTCGTGGTTATACGAAATAAAAAGCCCGAACAATTAGATGCAGTGAATGGTTAATTTAAATTTTCCAGTCTGCAATTAGTACAATTAATAAGCTATCTATGTGACATACCAACCCTAACTTTCCAGCCGAGCTTGTTGCAGATTGAGGAGGTCAATGGCTCACTCTGATTATTTTGAGTTGTAATTTCAGTACAAATGGTACTATCTTTAAAACAAAACAACCTATTGAAATTTCTACTTTCAATAATACTCTCTCTGTTTATCTGCCTTACCTGCGGGTCGCAAGTAAATATAAAAGACAGACTCCGTGATTTTCAGGATATAGAACTCGAGGACACTGTAAGGGCACTTGCCCTTGAAGATGTAGTGTGGGAATACATGTATATCAATACAGATACTGCGATTCAATTTGCATTGACCCAGTATGATTTTGTCCAAAGAATCCCGGATAAAAAATGGACGGCATATTCAAATAATACGCTTGGAGCATGTTATTTTGATAAGGGAGAATTCAATGCCTCTTTGGAGCATTATTTGAGGTCTCTAGAGTATTATGAAAAGGTTCAATTAAAAAGAGAGATCGCCGGGGCAAAAAACAACATCGCGCAGGTTTATCTTCAGCTTGAAAATTACCATGAAGGGAAAATGGCTCTAGAGGAAGGGATTCGTATTTGCAAAGAAATCAGTGATAAGCAAAGACTTTCTGAGCTGCTATTAAATTATTCATTTCTGTTACGAGAACTAAAGGAGTACGAAAAAGCCCTTGAACAATTACTTCCTCTTGCAGAAATGCCATTCGCTGAGAAAAACCCGTACTTTCTGACCACAGTTCTTCTTGATATAGGTGCAATTTATGACATAATGAATGAGCTGGATAGTGCCTTAAAGTATTACGAAGAAGCCTCCGTAAGCGCAACAGAAAGCAATGATATACAAGGGCTCACATCCATTTACACCAATATCGGGATTGTTTTCAACAAACAAAAAAAGTACCGGCAAGCGCTTGAAAATTGCACGAGATCTAGTGAAATGGCAGAAAATGCATCCGGTTATTATTCTAAGCAGATGTGTTTTATGTGTCTTTCACACGCTTATGAAGGGTTAAGAGATTTCAAACAAGCGTTGACCTATAACAAATTGATGGAAGACCTAGAAGATTCTATTCTGAATGAAAGCAATATTGAGGAAGTAACACAATTGAGGCTGAACTTTGATTTTGAGAAGAAACGAGTAATTGATAGTTTAAAATTCTTCAACAAAGAACAAGCCTTAAAAATGAGCCATTCCAGGAAGATCGACAAGGAGAAACAAAAAAGGCTCATCTTGATTATATCACTCGCCCTTTCACTGGTTGTACTCTTAATATCTGTTTACCACATTTTGAATAAGAGAAAAACGAATCGCCTGATCGTTCAAAAAAATGAAAAGATCATACTTCAGCGGGATATTTTGGAGGAAAAGAACAAAGAAATAACAGATTCGATAAATTCGGCCTATCGCATTCAAAAAGCCATACTTCCTACAGACAGGGTTGTGAAAGAGTTCTTAACGGAAAGTTTTATTCTATACAAGCCAAAAGACATCATTGCCGGTGATTTCTACTGGCTCGAAAATGTGGGTTCCATCATTCTTTTTGCCGTTGCAGATTGCACAGGACACGGAATTCCCGGAGCACTGATCTCTGTGGTATGCAACAATGCTTTGAATCGTTCTGTGAGGGAGTATCAACTAACTGACCCGGGGCAGATCTTGAATAAAACCAGAGATATCGTGATCGAAGAATTTGAAAAGTCAGATGAAGATGTACTGGATGGTATGGACATCGCCTTTTGCTCGTTAGATGGCAATAAGCTTAGCTACTCGGGTGCTTACAACCCCCTTTGGATCTGCCGAAAAGGAGCTAACGAAATAGAAGAAATTAAGGGCGACAAACAACCAATAGGCATGTATGAGACAAATGCCCCTTATACAACGCACAAAACTGAGCTCAGAACCGGTGATACCATCTACATATTTTCCGATGGCTTTTCGGACCAATTCGGAGGTGATAAGGGGAAAAAGCTAAAGTCAGCCAATTTCAAAAAGCTGCTTCTCTCAGTCCAAGACAGATCACTGCGTGAACAGAAAATATTTATCGATGAATCTTTCGAGAATTGGAAAGGAGAATTGGAACAAGTCGACGATGTATGCGTGATCGGAGTGAAAATTGAATAAAAAATACCGGCTACAACATATCCTATAACCCATAGGTCGCTAATGCTTAAATTTAGCCAGAATGTGGCAAGGAATTAAATGAATTAATTAAAAATATTCATCTGCATACTACTTCTATTACCGGTGGTTACCACCGCTCAGGTTAATCTGGATTCTCTCTGGGAAATTTGGAAGGATCCCGCCCAACCTTTTTGTATGGAGTATTCGCACTCGCACTGTTCTTTGGAGGGTTTATTTTTAACCGATTTAGGGTAACCAACAGATTTTCCATTGTAGAAAAAGCAGTTATGGCTTAACTTAACCCAACAGTGAAAACGATACGCTAACTAGTTTTCGACACTCTGACCTTATTCTTTTATTACCCTTTTTGACACAACAGAGCCATTGTCTAAGCTAAGTCTAACCAAATAGACACCTGAAGAGACAGGCAATTCATAATTGATTGTTTTAGCTTGTATATTTCTCGCATCAATAAGTCGCCCAGCAATCGTATATATTTCCATTTTCAGTATAGGGTACAAACTCGATTCGATGGTGAAATTTCCATTACTAGGATTGGGATACAACAATAATCCGTCTGAAAAATTCCCTTCGAGAAAGGTAGTTGCACTATCGGAAATTAAGAATCCATCAATCGATGCCTCAACTAAATGACCAGCGCCTACATCCTCAGTGTGGAAAGTAATTGTCATTGTTGAAGTTAGTGCTACAAAATCTCTAATTCGGTAGGTCAAAGGTGTCCATGAATTATCGTTATCATCTTCGGTATAATATGCGATAATATAATCGTTGGTGCCATCATTGATACTAACAGTCAAGCTGTCATTCCTAGAACTACCTCCTGCCCCTCCTGAATTATCCCAAAATCGACTAAAATTCAAGTATGGATTAACATAGTTCATAGCCAAGTCCATCATAGGTGATGTAATTTGCGTGTCACCTCCATCAACATCATCTGCCCCAGCCGAAGAAGCTCCGTTACCTGTGACATAACACAAACCCCCACAATCTCCAGTTAAATCATCCTCCGGGACAGTAATCCCTCCACCTCCAGAAATTTCAACGGGATCTGCCCGTTCAAACAATCCCGTTGCAGCCGTTGATGACTCTACCCAACCTAAATCAAGGGCAAAGTCGTCTGCATAACCTGAAGCAAGTTGAAAACTTGCCGAAGCGCTCGCCGCATTAAAAACATATGTTTCGCATGTAGTGACATAACCCCATAAACCTACAGTAACCTGATACTCTCCCGGTATAACAGAATTTATTATGAAATTTCCCGAGCCATCCGTTGTAGTTGAGTAGGTAAAGTCTGTATTCTGAATTTGAACAATTGCACCAGTTATATTACTTCCTAAAACCTGCTCTGAAACATTGCCAGAAACATTTACAGGAACAATGGGAATAAGCGCCATGTCTTGAACCGTTATGACACCATTAGACAAAACTACACCAAAGGCAGTGTCCGGAAAATATCCTGGATTCGAATAAATTACATCGTAAGTGCCAGCAGCATGATAGCCTGCAGCATAATTACCAACAATATCACTATTATCAGAAACTGTTGTAGTCATTAATTCAACCTGAACATCATTGATTGGTGCCGTTGTAACCACATCCGTAACATTTCCTTCTAAAAAGCAACCACGTTGATAGGTTGGCCCAAGAATATAAAGTCCATTTTCAATATCAGATGCCAGAATATTTCCTGAAGGAAGCCACGGATACGCGCCCCAGCAACCATTAAAACCGTCGCCTGAGAATGCAGGAGAAGTATCAAAATTACCTACCTCAACCATGTTTCCTTTATTAGAAACGTCATGTATTGTAATTCCATCTCGGTAGTACGATGTAATTATATAATCATTTAAAAAATGTGCATTATGAGGAATTACATCCATGCCCGGTGATGATTGAATACGATCTGTTTCATAAATGTTAGCCGGATCCGAGATGTTATATTCACCTATAAAACCATTAGTTATCTCATCTGTCGTATAGATATAATTCAAATCATCTGAAAACCATATATTGTGTGTAAAGTTCCCTGGTGATGGCGAAGAACCTAATAAAATTGGATTTGTTTTATCAGCTACGTCCCAAATTGACATAAACCCATCATTAATGTGGGCCAGATAGAGTGTGTCGTTCTTACAAACACCGTCATGAACATACCAATCTTCAATTTCACCAAGTTCAATAATATTAGTAGGATCTGTAACGTCTAACATGATACAACCCCCATTATCTCTGTTCGCACCAAATATGTAACAAATGCCATTTTCATCAATAAACAAGTTATGTGCAGATTCCCAGTTATTGCTGCTTGGACCATAATAATAGGATGTATTTAATGATACCGAAGCACCTCCAGCTAAAGTTGATAAGTCTATGACCAGCAAACCATTATTGGCTTCTGTAGTAATAAATGCATGATCGTTCCAAACCTTCATGTCTCTCCAAATAGAATTCATTCCATTTTCAAAAAAGACTTCTGAAGCTGTAGCGGGATTTGTTACGTGACACACAGAAGTTCCATTTTCTAAACCGACAATGGCGTATTCTTCACCTGCGCCATCAACGTATCCCCAGACATCACTTAAATCACGATTACCATGTAACGAAGACAAATCAATGTACCCCAATTGATTGATATTTAATTGAGCATAATTGGATTGGTAAAAGAATAGAATTAGGGCAAAAGAAAATAATGTTCTGGTTAATTTTTTCATTTTGTTAGGATTGAGTTTACTGTAATGCATTGCAATATAAGATATAGATTACTTAAAAAGCACACTAAATAGGAACAATATTGGAAAGTTGAAGCTTGCCGACAACTACCAACAAACATCCATGAATTACTTATTAAAATTTAATCTGAAACAGGATTAAAGGTCGCTTTCGTTCATGGTTTGCAGGAAGTCAAACCTTAAATCTTCATGAAGTACTGCAATCCCTTTCCTGATTTTATCTATTTGCCGATTGTACAAGTTGGTTATCAATATGCTCCTATCCATCTTAATGTCGGAATTTTTCAGTTCAATACAATAATGAATACGTAACTCAACCTCGGTTTCTTTATTACCCGAATACCGAATAAAACGATCCATATAGCGAAGTACTTTTCGCAATCCCTTTTTTGCAAAATAAATGCTGGATGTATTTATCAATAAAAATTGACTGCTAATCTCCTGTTTTAACTGTTCAATATAACGAGCCTCATTATCGGACTGCCTAAGCAAATACGTCAGTAGCTCCTTGTTTTCCTTCTTGAATTTTGCCATTCTTAAAACAAGAACTATTAAATCCTCATTAGTTCTATTTTCAAGGTCTTTACTTAGCTCATGAATGGTTGCTGGCTTCATCAATTATCTATCTAGAATCAATCTGAAATTGATTTCAATTACGGTTAAGGAATGGCAATAAGATGAACATCAAATATAAGCACTGTATTGCCAGGCACACTACCAGAACCTGATGGGCCATAAGCCAAAGCGGAAGGTATCAAAAGAATACCATTCCCCCCTTCTCGATATTTAGGAATTCCTATTGTCCAGCCGTCGATGACGTTTTGCAAATTAAAGGTAACACCCGAAGTTGTACTCTCATCAAAAACACTTCCATCTGTATAATATCCCTTATACGCAACCGTAACATTAGATATTGCATTCGGAAAATCTCCTGTTCCTTGCTGACTAACAATGTAGTGCAACCCTTCGTCTGTCTTAGAGGAGGTTAGTCCCATATTTTGCAAATACTCTTGAATAATTTGTTCATCTTTTTCCGCTTGCTTTTCTGCTCTTCTTTTAGCACAAGAAGCAAAGAGAAGTAGAATCAAAAGACCAGATGTTATTATTTTCATGGTGTAAATTTAAAAATTTTGACGTTGGAATTAAGTAGTATTATGTGGAATTATTTGGCTTTGAGTTATCGCCTTTTTTATTCCTTTTCATCCAAATATAAATTGGAAAGCCAGCCAACAATAATAATATACCATAGTAAAAGGCCTCTTTACCGCATCCATAAATTGCTAACATAGAAAATAAGAATCCTATAATTGCCAATATTATAAATCCCCATTTCCATTTCAGTTTTAACCGAATGCTTATCCATACTAAGGATACATTAGCCATGAGATATGGAAGCAAAACACTGAAAGTGGAAAGCAGAATAATAAATTTAAACGTTTCGGCAAGTCCCTGAGCATAATTCATCAACATCAAAACAGAAGCCAATACGCTGGATATGGCGATACCTACAATAGGCACTTCACGCTTATTCTCTTTTGAAAACAATTTAGGAAACAGGTTATCTCCGGCTATTGATGCCGGAATCTCTCCCTGAATCAATATCCAACCATTTAAGGCTCCTAAGGTTGATATTATAGCTCCAAGCGCAATCCAATACCTGGCAGCATCACCGTAAATGATAGCACCTGCATCAGCAAATGGAGCACTACTTTTACTCAATACTTCTGGCGAAATTACCCCAGCTACAGAAACGTAGCTACTTATATAAACGACAATTGCAATAAGAATCCCAACCATTGTTGCGATTGGCACATTCCGTTTTGGCTTTTTCGTTTTCTCTGCTGGAATAGTAGCAGACTCCATTCCTTGAAAAGCAAAAAACACTAACGTTCCCGCGGCAATAATCATTTGAATATCAGAAGAACCATCAGAATGAATTGCTGCGCCAAATAAATAATCAACATTGATGAAAAATAATCCTCCGATTGCTACAAGAACTAAAGGAAATATTTTCAAAATAACCGTTACTATTTGAACGGCGCCCGTTGTTTTAACACCTCTTGAATTAATCCATGTAAAAATCCAAATTGCAGACAAACCCACGCAGGATGCAAAAAACCTATTGGCTTCTAATTCTGGCAAAAAAACAGATAAATAACCTACAAATGCAATAGCAATTGCCGCATTTGTGCACCAAACAGAAATCCAATATCCCCAAGCAACAAAAAAGCCAGCAAATTCTCCAAGGGTGCTTTTAGTATACCGATACGGTCCACCACTACCCACGCTAAGGTGCTTACCAAGTGCACTAAAAACGAAAGCCAGCACTAACGCTCCAAAAGCAGCTAGTCCCCAACCCCAAAGACTTAAATCACCATAAACCGCCAGTGCGGCTGGAAGCATAAATACTCCGGAACCAACCATATTACCCACAACAAGAGCTGTACTTGCTACTAGACCTATCTTCTTTTTTTTCTGACTCATTAAAATGTAAAGACTTCGTTATCTTTGAATCTATCAGTAAGGTAACCATTCATGAATAATCAATTTAATATTCATCCAAATATAGCAGAAGCAGAAACGCTTCCTGCTCAATTTTATAGAAGTGAGGAAATATTTCAGCTCATTAAAGAAAAAGTTTTCTTGAAATCATGGCAATGGATTGGCTCTAAAGATTTAGTTCCGTTTGAAGGATATGCCCATCCTTTTATTCTTCTAGAAGGTTACTTAACTGAGCCTCTTGCGGTAATTCGAACGAATGACAATGCGCTTATCTGTTTGAGTAATGTCTGTACACATCGTGGGAATATAGTTGTACAGCAGAGCGGTAAAACAAGAAATTTATCTTGTATGTATCATGGTAGACGATTTAATCTATGTGGAGAATTCGAATTTATGCCTGAGTTCGCTAAAACTAAAAATTTCCCAAGACCGTGCGATGATTTGCCTCGATTTAAATTGGAAGAATGGGGTCCCTTTCTGTTTGTGGGATTAGCACCTTCCTTTGAATTGAAACAGGTTATTAATAAGATGAACGAGAGAGTGGGATTTCTTCCTCTGAATGAATTCAAAGAAGATCGACTTTTATCAAGAGAGTATCTGGTTAATGCTCATTGGGCCTTGTATTGTGACAACTATTTAGAAGGTTTTCATATTCCATTCGTCCATAACGAACTCAACCAAGCACTGGATTACGGAACTTACACTACTATTTTAGAAGACCATATGAGTTTGCAAATCGGGTACGCAGAAGATGGTGTCGAGTCATTCTCTTTACCAGCAAATCATCCGGACGCCGGAAAAAACGTAGCGGCCTACTATTATTGGGTTTTTCCGAATATGATGTTTAATTTTTATCCTTGGGGTTTGAGTATTAATATTGTGAAGCCCATAGGATTAGATAAAACAAAAGTGCAATTCATCAGTTATGTATATGACTCCAGCAAAATGGATGGAGGTGCTGGAGCAATTCTAGACAAAGTGGAAAGAGAAGATGAATTTGTTGTCGAAAGTGTGCAAAAAGGAATCCGCTCTAACTTTTACAAAGCTGGTCGTTTTTCTCCCGACAGAGAGCAAGGCGTGCATCATTTCCATAAAATGCTTGCAAAATTTTTAAATCAATAATGTCATGAGAATTGTCTCCCTCACTTTGAGTATCGCATGTTTTCTTTCTTGTACTAATTCTGATCCAAAAGAAGAATTAAAGGATTGGGACGAAATTGTTTTGGACCTGGAAGTCCCATCACGCAATTACAATGAAATCAGTGTTGATTCTACTCATACTATAACCAAAGAACCCATGGAAAGTATCGGGTTATTTGATTAGCTTCTTGACAACTTCTTCAATGTCGTGAAAAAAGGTTCGTTCTTTGTAAAAGGTTAAAATTAAATTGCCCCCCTGTTCTATGGAACGCAGTCCATTTTCAGCATACCAAGATAGTTTAGCAGGAATCTGATCCAAATATTTATCAGAGTTAGTCATGCCTAAATGCTCCCAAATATAAAACGCATTATTGGTTAGATTAAGAACAGTAAAATCAGGGAACAAAGTTTTGTCACTTCCACGATAAGGCGCTTCATACTCGATATGGAAATGAGCATGTTCTAAAAGGTAGTTGTAAATCTGTAGTTCTTGTTTAGAAACGAGTAATTCACCATTCGCAGCAACATGGTGCTTATGCCGCCTGTTGTTCGTATTCGTTGACAACGTATATTCCGCCTTGATTACTATTTCTTGCGACGGCTTAAAACTCATATTGCAAACTTATGTTAATCCATTCATCTCTCACCAAGGAACAAGTGTGATTTTTGTTAAAATTCAATTTTTCAAGATTTGGACTTGAATAATACTGTCATTGTTTTAATTTTACAATATGAAATCAATATTGCTTTTAGCCAGTATTTTGACTGGTATCATTAGTTATTCTCAACAAGCGCCTTCTTTTGTAGATTCACTAAATCATTGGTTTATTACAGGACAATATTCAGCGGATATTCTGGCCATTACTCCAAATGAAAAAGCACAACAGTATGAAAAAACTATTCAAGACTCCATTAAAAATAATCTAGACTGGTTCAAGGAATTTTCGAAAACCATTAAAAAAGGCAGCGATTTGCCCTATCACAAAAATTTAGGACTATCTGAAACCGAATACCATGATTTTCTGGTGCTAAGAAAAAAAAAGCACTTTGGACTAAAAGGGAATGCCAAGGTTAGTATAATGAATAATGACACATGCATTGGCTTTGAATCTGTGGGATTTTTAATCGGTCTTAACTTTATAACTCTACACAAATCGGATAGAATTGCCATAGTTGAACCACCAAGAAAGCCGATGGTAAAACTCCACCGTTTTACTGAATTAAAGAGTAAAAGTTTGAGCAATGAATTTAATAGTGACTACACGGGTTTTAAATGGAATCAAGAAATAACTGAGCCTAATATATCTCAAAAAATATTCTATGAATTTGTAGTACTGCACCTGTATGCTACAGACCATATATTTATCCAAATCACTGTTAAAAGTCGTGATAATGGTCAATACGTCACAACCAATATCGTACCGCTATCTTTTAAAAGAACTGGGCAGCTTTTTTTACAGGAAAAAGAAATACAAAGACTAGAACCTACTAAAAAATAGTCTAATTGAGATATCCAAAATCTATTAGCTTCTCAGGAAAAACTTCTCCCCCATTCCAAAAGTGTTTTTTAAATTGAAAAGGCGTCCATCTTCACTCTTAACGTGACCATTAAACTTTCCATAAGGCCCGTGATAATTAGAAGACAACAGGATTAAATTCAGTTGAACACTATTGTTCATCTCTGGTGAAAACAGCAAATCAACCTTGCCATTCTTATCTTTGATTATCCAATTTTGATTTACTCCGTTTGGACGAGAAAATTTCACCGGAGGTAGTGGGATCATTTCCCCATCTAACCAGAAACAATTTTCGTTAAAGTCCTCTTGATTTTGAACTTGGTTATCGGTCAAATTGAATCCGTACCGACGACCTTCAGCGTCAAAGCCCAAAGCCGTTGCCCAATCGTACTTAGTGTTATATGGATAGTAACCTTTATGATCATCAAGGATTAAACTACTTGATTCTTTGCTGAAAACTATTTCTTGCGTTCCAACTTCGATTCGGCCTTCCAACGGCATCAGGCATTTGTGGCTATACATGCCTTTTTTTGATGTGAATGGTAAACAAACAACGCAAGGGGTATAAAGATCACAATCATGAAAACCCTTAAATTCAGCGTTGAGGCTCGGAAGTCCTTTCCTACCTTTAAGCTTCACATTAAGTGCTAATTGAGCTTTTGAAATATTATGATGAATTGAAAAATCAAATCCTTTTGATATGTGCCTCGCTTCGGTGTCGATTAACCCATTTGGAATTTTTAAAGAACGAGGGAGTACCTTCTTTTCATAATGTAATTTTTCACCCGTATGAATATTATATAAAATGAATTGTACGATGCATACCTTTTTTGTATTGTATAAGGCAATCATGACAAACCATCCTTCTTCGGAATACAACTGATACGCTTGCCACTCTCTAAGCTTAAAGTTTTTAAAAAGTTTCAAGCCACCAGTCTTCGCATCCAATAAATTAACGTGCTTTATGGGTTGATTATAACACCCAAAACAGAAATGGCCTGATTCAACAACACTTTCCGGTGCTTGCTTTATAATCCGCATTAGCTAGAATGGTCAGAAACTATAACCCATTTGTTTTTAATTCGTTTCCAAACCAACGAATAGTGTCCTTGCAACGTATCTCCAATTTTATCTCGATTAAGTCTCCATTTGCCTATAACTAATGCGACATCCTCCGAAAGCACCTCTAAAGATAAATTATCAAAGCTGAGCGTTCCCATATCTTTAACGGAAGGATAGGATTTTTTATAATTAAGCAGCGTATTTTTCCAACCATAATTCAAACCTGATTTCCCAATAAAAGTAAGAGAATCAGACTCCCAGTATCCAATCATAAACTGATCAAGATTGCCTTCATTCCAAGCATTTTCTTGTCGCAGCATAATTGCTTGAATACTATTAATTATCTCTTCTTTTTTATTTCCCACACTTTGCTCAATATCCTGATTCGTTGCTTCTGAAGAAAATTGTTGACAACCCAATAAAATAAGGATGCACCAAATCGAACACAAAAACTTCATGCTTGTCAACTTCAAAATCCTGAATTCAGCGATCATGTATCTGTAGAAATCTTAATATCATGGCCCATTCTGTCTTTTTTTGTTTTCAAATAGGCTGAATTATGAATATTACAATCCACATTTATTTGAACGTTATCCACTATTTCTAACCCGTAGCCAACAAGGCCCGTTCTTTTTTTAGGATTATTGCTCATTAATTTCAATTTGGTTACGCCAATTTCTCTTAGTATTTGCGCCCCTACGCCATAATCTCTTGCATCTGGCTTAAAACCCAATTTAACATTAGCATCAAATGTATCATAGCCTTCTTGCTGTAATTTATAGGCTTTAAGTTTGTTAACCAATCCAATACCTCGACCCTCTTGGTTCATATACAAAATGGCACCCTTACCTTCCGTTTCAATCATCTGCATTGCAGCAGAAAGCTGGTCTCCACAATCACATCTTAAAGAACCTAAAATATCGCCCGTAAAGCAAGACGAATGTACACGCACAAGTACAGGTTCCTCTTTATCCCATTCACCTTTCACCAAAGCCAAGTGCTCTTCACCTGTGGTAGTTTGCCGAAATGCAGAGAGCTTAAAATCTCCGTATTTAGTTGGCATATCTACTTTTACAATTTCCTCTATAAGCGATTCATTTTGCATTCGATATGCAATAAGATCTTCAATTGAAACAAGTTTCATATTAAACTTCTTAGCAATCACAGCCAATTCAGGTAACCGAGCCATGGTGCCGTCTTCATTCATAATTTCGACAATTAGACCTGCAGGTTCAAAACCTGCCAACCTAGCCAGATCCACGGCGGCTTCAGTATGACCCGCTCTTCTCAAAACGCCTCCTTCCTTAGCTCTTAATGGGAATATATGTCCCGGCTTACCCAGTTGATTGGGCTTCGTGTCAGAATTAATCAAGGCTTTCACCGTTTTCGACCGATCTTGTGCTGAAATTCCTGTCGTACAACCGTCACCGACCAAATCTACAGAAACAGTAAATGGTGTATCATAATGTGAATTATTACTTTGAATCATTAAATCCAATCCCAATTCATTGCAACGTTCTTCAAGAAGAGGTGCACATATTAATCCCCGACCATGTGTTGCCATAAAATTAATGATCTCCGGAGTTACGTTTCTAGCAGCGGTAAGAAAATCTCCTTCATTTTCACGGTCTTCATCATCCACCACGATAACCATCTCACCCGCCTTAATTGCTTTTAGCGCATCCTCAATCGTATCAAGCTTTATCTCCTCAGCCATTCCTAAAATTTAATTGGTTTTTAACTTGTTTAAACAAAGTTAAAATAAAAGGGTTCATGGTTCATGCTTTATACTGTCAATTAATAGAGCTGTACTTGTTCTCCAACTGTAATTAGCTTCAATAAATGCTCTACCTGCAATCGAAAGGTTTTTTCTTAAAACACTATCGTTTAAAAGATTAATTACAAGTTCAGCCAAAGATTCCTTTGAATTACCAATAAGAATGGATTCTCCATTAACCGCTTTTAAAGCATTATTAGCAAATGCTGTCGTGATACAAGGAACGCCCATGGACATAGCTTCTAACAGCTTATTTTGAAGTCCTGTGCCTATTCTCATTGGAGCAATAAAAACCGACGAGCTTGAATAAGACTCTCTAATGTCATCTACCCATCCAGAAACCACTACATTACTACACTTCAATGAAGTAATTGCAGTTGTTGGTTTAGCTCCTGCAATCAAGACCTTAGCCTTCGGCATCTTTTTCCAAACAATTGGCATAATTTCGTTCACAAGAAACAAAGCTCCATCCACATTCGGAGGATAACTCATGTTACCGGTAAAAACCAAGTCGAAAGTTTGGTTAGGAGATTGGTCAGGATTGAAAAAATCAAAATCGACGCCGTTGGGCACTACTTTAATACTGTTTCTTTCGGGATGATATATCAACGATTGGTCCTGCGATGAAATAATCGTTTTATTTTCAAAATAGTCAAAAATCAAATTTTCATACTTCAGTAGTCGAGATGCCTCGGCTTTTATTAAAAATTTCTTGATTCCTCGATTTTGAGAAATGCGTCGATCCATCCCTTTTGAAAAAGCATCCATGTAATCCATTGTTTTTGGAATACTATGGATGTTTTTGACGTACTCCGCAGTTCTAATTAGCTGGCAGTATATATGATCGGGTTTAAACTCACTTACAATTTCTTTAACCTTTAAATTGGCAGACCGCTGAAAAAAATAATGAACCTGAAAGGGTTTATCACTAAATAAGGCACGAAACATTTTTAGATAAATAACGGTTTTACTCAATTTCACGAATTGAATGTCAAACTCATTTCTCAATTTTTCTTGGTCACGCTCAGAGCTGTTGCTGTCATCAAGTGCTACAACCTTTATTTCAAAATCCCGGGATAACTGTTTTAATTGATAATATGCTCGTAATTTATCTCCTTTATCCAACGGATAAGGAATTCTGGACAAAAGCACAAGCAATTTCATTGTAGCAAATCGTTATAGAACTGAATTAAGCGATCCGTTAGCACAGAATTATTGTATTCCCTTTCTACTAATCTTCGGCCGTTTTCTTGTATTCTCTTTAATAAAATAGGGTCTGCTGAAAGCTCAACAATTGCCTGGGTAAATTCTTCTTTTGAATTAGCAATCATTATGTTGTCTCTATCCTTAAAATTGATTCCCTCCGCTCCGACAGTTGTGGAAATAATGGCTTTTTTCATCGCCATACCTTCAATAATTTTAACCCGCATGCCACCAGCTGAAAAAAGTGGTACAATCATT
>Ga0315331_10001162_pt1 | contig 19506 bp, 13 predicted proteins | sample M160m34915metaG_FD_203456 | JGI IMG/M metagenome (GOLD analysis project Ga0315331, IMG submission 203456) | Ammonia-oxidizing marine archaeal communities from Monterey Bay, California, United States - M1 60m 34915 | ecosystem: Environmental > Aquatic > Marine > Intertidal zone | place: USA...
TGCCGCTCGCGGGCCAGCATTCGGGCCGCTAGAGGCCAGGAGGGGAGGGTAAAGCGATTCAGAGAGTAGGAATAGGAGACGGGACCGAGCATGAAGCGTCGGGCTGCGCCACTTACGCGACACAGGCCCACCGGGAATGGCTACTCCTTGATCTTCGCCACGACTTTGCTGGTCAGATCAATCACCGTGCGCCCACGGTCATCCTTCAGATCCTTCCTCCGCGTCACCATATCTTTGCTTTCGGCATCGGCGATACTCTCGACGGCCTGGCTAATACGCGAGTTCATCCGTGTGATCAGCTGCTTGCCGCGCGCGGACTGCGGATCAATGCCCTCATCCGTGATCTTCTGCCACTCAGGAGTCGATGCGCGAACCTTCTTTTCGTTGATGGTCGCTGGGGCAGTCGTGTTTGCAGCACTACCGGTGTAGACCACCGCACCCTTCTTGAGAGTCACCTGAGCCGAAGCGGTAACCGACAACAGAGTGGATAGGAACAGACCGACAATCAAAGTGATGCGCATAACGAAATCAGTAAGCGGCTTCTGGAAACCACCCCTATCTTCGTGAGGGAATTGGTCAACCGCTGCCAACCTCTAGTGCAACCATCGGTCCAATCAATTAGCCATTAATCGGCAATGACCCTTAAGCCTCTATTTTGCATCACTCTAAAGTAATTAAAAAACAATCGGTCACAATCTTAATAACTCGTGGAGACTATTGGTCACCTGTGGAATCTGACGAATTGGAATTGGTCACAGAACTAATTGGCCGATAAAATGCACCCCGGCGAACCCCGACACGCTCGACGACGCCGAAACTGACCAGCGCTTGCAGGTCCCGGAGCGCGGTGCGGTGCGAGACACCGGACCGATTCATATGATCCTGAGTAGTGAGACGCCCACGCTCCTGAATCAAAGACCGCAGCTGCAACAACCGCGGGGTCAACGACGCGGAAGCGCCACGCCCCTCCCCGGCCTCCTCATCGGACGGACTCACCCCACCAGCCATTGGCATGAGACCCGACTCCACACCATCATCCGGCCGCACCGGATTCGCAGCCAAGTCCTTCATGCCAGCGCCGGGAACACTTGGCCGGGCCGCATGAGCATTGGCCAGACTTCCCTCATCGCGGACAGACTCACCACCCGCTGATCCGGTCGCTGCAGCACCTCTCGGAGACACGCCAGCGCCCGAAGACTTACCGCGCGGAGCGCCACCCTCGGGCCTCCGCGTCGCGCGACGGTCTGCGGACACTGCGTCAGCTGGCACCGAACCCTGAGACAACACCGACGGCCCGGGCAACGCCAAGGTCGCCCCACCAGCCAAGGCGGTTCGCACATCGTGCCGCCTGACAACCGTCCCGCGCGCCAACACCAGCGCGCGGAAGATCGCAGTGCGTAACTGACGAATGTTGCCAGGCCAACTCTGCCCATACAGCTCATCCATCGCACCAGTCGACAACTCACGCTCTGGAGCGTGACCCGTCAGCACGATCTCACGAACAAACTGCTGCACCAAGCCAAGCAACTCCTCGCGGCGATCACGCAATGGCGGCACCACTACAACCATGCCCTGCAAGCGATAGTAAAGGTCCTCGCGGAAACGCCCGGCCTTGACCATCTGCTGCATGTCACGGTTCGTCGCTGCGATCACGCGCACATCAACCTTCACCGACTCCGCTCCGCCAACACGATCGATCTCACCCTCTTGCAGCGCACGCAACAGCGCGACCTGCACGTCATGCGGAATCTCACCAACCTCATCAAGGAACAACGTGCCGCCATCAGCCTGTTCAAAACGTCCGGTCTTGCGCCGATCGGCACCCGTAAACGCCCCGCGCTCGTGGCCGAACAACTCACTGGCCAGCAACGTCTCTGAAAGTGACGCACAGTGCACCTTGATCAACGGCCCTTTATTACGCCGACTCCAACGGTGCACCAAGTTGGTCAAGACCTCCTTACCAACACCCGTCTCACCCTCAAGCAGAATGGGAAGGTCCGTTGGCGCAACACGACGCAAGGTACTATAGACGGGCCGCATCGCGGCGCTGACGGCTGTCACGCCAGCCTGCATCAGGCTGGCGTCAGACTCAGCCTCTAAGGCTTCGCGAACCGGGTCTGATTCCAACTGTGCTCGAACAGCATCAAACAAGAACTCAGCGGAAGCTGCCTCGCCTGGGAAGACCGACAACGCACTCACAAAGGCGACACCTCCCGCCTCAATACCATCTTGCCGTCCCTTAGCGCGCCACGCGTCAACAACATCCTGACGCAACACCTCAGCATCTTGGCGGTCCAACTGTGGCAAGCCGACAAAGAACTGACCGCGACCACCGTGACCAACAACCGCCGCACTTGGCAAGCATCCGCGTAAGAGCTGCGCGAACTGCTGCAAGCGGCGAGCAGATCGATTGCGTTCAGAGACACGGAAAGCCAACAGCGAAAAGGACTGCCCCAAAAATTGGGCCTGCGATACCTGGTCGACGATGCGGCGACGAAAGTAGTCTGGAGCAAACGCGCCTGTAACCGGGTCCTGAACGGCCAAGCGCTGCAATTGCGAACGCTCACAGGCACTGGCAGCCTGAGCCACCACCGTCGTCAGCAACTCGAGATCTACCGGAGAGGGCTCATCGAGATCAAAGCCAAGCAGAACGACACCACGCGTCTGCCCCGCAAACACAATCGGCAACCCGAGCAACGCCCCGCACTGCGGCAACGCCTCTCCCCACGGAGCAGGTAAACGACCTTGCTTCGCCCGGCATGAAAACGGACCGGCCAACGAAACAATCGACCAACCATTTAGATCCAGGTGCTCTCCGACAGCCTCGCCACCAGTATGGAGCACCAAGGCCGCCCCCGAGTCATCGAGCATGGTCGTAACCACCGCGTCGGCTCCGGTCTGGTTTGCACAGAATCGACGTAAGACTTCGATCGCCGTGCCTTCATCATGCTCAGCGGCAAGATCAGCCATCGTGCGATTCAATGCCTGCAAATCCTGCATGCGACTGTGCAGATCGACCGCCATCTGGTTGAAGGCACGTGTCAATTGACCGATCTGACCGCCTTCATCGGCCGGCACACGCGTTTCAAAAACACCGCGCGACAAAGCCAACGCCCCCTTCTCTAGCCGCTCAATCGGCCGACTGATGCGGCCGCTGACGACAAACGACAAGAAGGCCGCCAACACAACCAGTGACCCTGCAACCAGCCAGAAGAAGGCTCGCACCGGAATGCGGCCAATCGCCAAATCCAACGTAGCGCGTTCATCAGGCATCACTACGACAAGCAAACCACGCGGTGTCTCCTGCAGGTCACGGAGCACTTCGGCCCCAATCACGTAGTCCCCCATCGCAGCCGACTCACGCAAGATCACCGACTGCCGTGCCTCATCACCCGTGACCAGCGCAGCCTCCCTTGCCATCATCGTTGACGGGTCGTAAGCCTGCTGCATCAATCGCTCGGCATTATCGCGCCCTTCGCTAGCTGCCAGCGGATAGCCACGCACATCCGTCAATAACACGTCGTAGCCTGGCGCCAACGCACCAAGCGCACTGCCATTGAGGGGCCGGCCAGCAGTCAACGACAGGGTGCCGCCCCGAACCGCTTGCTCAGCACGCACGCCAAGCATCAATCGCCCCCACTGCATGAACAAACCGGGCTCGAGACGCGCCGGAGCCTCGGCCTGATGCATGCGCTCATCGCCAGCAACCAACACCACAGGATCAACAGATGCGTTCGGTGGCTGCCACTCCAGTCGCAAGAACCCGCCACGCCATTCTGGAGGCAACTGTCCTGACAGCAGACCATCTAACTCTGTCGCGACCTTTGCCACCGGAGGCGGAGCCTCGCCTTCCACGAAGTTCTCGCTTGCGAGTGTGGCCAAGTCTCGCAGCCACTGCTTTGCCGACTCCTGAACCCCACTCTTCTCATCTTCAAGCTGCAGCATGGCGCTCGTCACCGTGCTGCTCATGTCATCTTCGACCTCGGCGGTATGACCACTCTCGAGCACTTGCACCAACACCAGCGACAACAGACCAAGCGGCGCCAACGAAGCCACTGACATAACCGTCATCAACCGGAACCGCAGATTGGTTACGACTGCCAACAATTCACTGAGCAGCACCAACAAGAACGGCATACTCAGCAAACACAGCAGCAGACCCAAGCGGTTCGCGAACTGACCCGACGTCGACCAATCCTCATCAGTCCACGAAACGGCTAGCACAGCTCCATCCCAGCCATCGCCACGCAATGGTGCAAACATGGACAACCGCCGGCCACCATCAGCCAACAGCGAGACGGTCTCCGTAACCTCCGCCGAGCCAACTGTGCGTGGCAAGGTCACCACGTCCTGACGCTCATCCAATGCCAGCGTTGACTCACTGAGCTCGCCTGCTCGATAAATCGAGATCACGACATCTTCGAGCTCCGGCTGAGCCGGCAAACTCCGGAAATTACCCTCGCGGACCAACGGTGAGTCTGGTGGATCCTGCGGAGCAATCGCGGCCTCCTTCACGAACACAACCGAACGAAAACGCACTCGATAGTCTGCTAAATTGCGGAACTCAATCGCCTGCAGAGCCGTGTCCTGCGGCAGTTCCTTAACGGGATAGCCAAGGTTGATGTGACGCTCCTGACTCTCGTCACCCCACGCCATCGCAATAGACGCCTGCGAATCAGGCGGCGGCCCGTCACGTGAGTTGTTCACCGCAAGCTCGTAGAACATCGACACCTGATGCTCGAAGACGATCGTCTGCTTCTGCCGACCATCTGCAAAGTGCAACACAACCTCAGCAACACGCGCACCAGGATTAGCGGTTGGTAAACCAGGGTAGATCGCGCGGTAGAACAACCACAAGTCCTCAGGCGCTTCCTGCCCCTCAGGGATCACCACCTTGGCTACGGCACTCGGAGCAAGCTCAATCCCTGCGTCTTGCGGGTAGGGGCCACGCAAATCAGTCAGCACACCATCACGCGAGGGTTCACCTAGCGACAGCGGCTCAATACTCCCTTGCTGCTCGCCTTCGAGCGAAATACCGACTAGGCGCAAGTCCGGATTGCCTGTGCACCCAATCGTCAGCGAGCGCAACTCAGCCAACGTGCGCACTTCTTCGCCGAGATCGATCGGCACAACACGCGCTTCCCAAAAGTCTCGGCCTAACGATGTGGCGTCATCAAACGGCAACTCTAGATCGATGATCTTGTTCTGCTTCTCACCATCGATATCGATCTCAACATCGAGAATGGCAACGGGCCTGGGATCGATAAGCGCAATCGACGGCGCATAAGGGCGCCCCAATACCAGGTTGAGCTTGCGGCCACGCAATGGCGGATCGAACTGAAAACTAGCCGCCCGCTCGGATGGCAACGGCAACCAGTAACAGCGCACCGGCAGATCATCAAACGAACGGACAGGCGGCCCAAACTGATCCGGCGCAATTTCGACAAGCGATCGATACTGCGCATAGCGCTGACGTTCAATTGGCCTACCACTCACGAGATCGACAACGGCACGGTCGCGACTAGCACCGCGATAGCTACCCAGCGACCCGGCTTCCAGCAACGGCATCGTTCCCTGCAAGCGATCAAGCCCATCCTGCAAGCGCTCACGCTGACCTTCTGCGCGGAACGAAGTCATCAGCGTCGGCAACCACAGCCCGATCAAGAATGCGGCGACGCCAAACACCACCAACGCGGAGCGCAACCAAAGCACTCGACCTCGAATGCGAGCCCACCCGCGCAACAGCAGCACCAAGGCAACTAGCGAAAGCAGCGGCACCAAGAGATACGGCAAATCGAGTAACAACTCACTCGAGAGCAACGGTGCTGGCACCGCGACCGGAGCCAACAATCCAGGCGCTCCGAGCGACAACACTCCCGCGCGTGGACCATCGAATGGATCCGTCTTGCTCCACGACATGGCCGTGGCTTCCGCCGCGCTGCCGGCATCAAAGTCACGCAGAACCAGGTCAAAGCCCAACGTCTCGGTACCAGGCTCTAGGTTTGGGAAGTGGTGGAAGGGGATCGCGGCCTCAAACACATACGAGCCCGCGTTCAGGCGCCGCCCAACCACCTCGATCCCAGCCAACTGGGTGATCGGCTGCAGGGAACCCTCAGCAACATCCTGCTCGCCACCACCCCAAACCCATGGCCGGTGAGGACGTAACGGGAACAGCCGAAGCACACTTCTCTCAGCCCGACTAGCCGGATCAAGCGTGCTCGATCCAATATGCAGCTCCAGATAGTCGATCAGGTCGGGCGTGACGACCTCGTCACCAACCGTCTGGTCATCAAAGATGGTTCCTGCGAGATAGAGGCGGTTGTTATCCCAACTGACCAAAATCTTGGCCGACAAGTCCTTATTGCCACGCCAGCTCCCCGCGCCACGAAAGATCTGGTCACGACCGAAACTCAGCTCCTTCAGTGACTTCCATTCAGCCACGTCACCATCAATGGTCGGCGCGAAGTTACTTATGGCCAATTCGACCGACGGGTCGACTTGGACCTGAGCCAAACTGGTCACGCACAGCGATGCGGCCAAAACAATGAAGGCGAAGAATCGAGCCATTGAGGCCGCCATGTTAGAGCGGCCAATACTGGTCGCAACGGCCGAACTTGATCACACGTCGACAGGTGCCATCGCTGAGGCTCCGAATCAGCAAAAACAGCCACCACAGCCATGGTGGACACCGACTCAAAACGTAAGCAACCGCCGCCGAGAGGACCCCTAAACACGCCGGAAAGGCGAACTTAGCAGCTCGCGGGAAGAGGTCGATGCAATCAACCCCACGCGGGCATCAGCAAGAGCTAACGTGCGCTTCGTCCCCAGGCTTATCCAGCCCGGGGTCTAGCTAGCCCGCAAAGCGCGCGTGCTTAATCCCCAGGCTTAATCAAGCCCGGGGTCTCGCAAGGCGCGCGTGCTTAGTCGCGACGGCGCGGGCGACGGCCACGCGGCGGACGGCTACCGCGCTCGTCACCGATCACGCTGTCGATGGACTCAAGTTCCGCGACGGGCTTAGAGCCGTCCTCGAACTCCGCCATCGGCATCGACGAACGGCCACGGGACGGACGCTCTTCGTCACGGCTCGACGAGCGCGACGGACGATCGCCCTCTTCATCACGGCGCGAACGACGGCGCGGGCGATCTTCGCGATCACCACGAGGCGCATCCGCATCATCACGATCGCGACCACCACGACTCGGGCGCTCTTCGTCACGACCACGACCATGGCGAGCCGGACGATCTTCATCGTCACGCGAACGGCTCGGACGCTCTTCATCGCGACGCGAACGGCTCGGGCGATCTTCACGATCACCGCGCGAACGGCTCGGGCGATCTTCACGATCACCGCGCGGACGACTCGGGCGATCTTCGCCCTCATCACTGCGCGAACTACGACCACGCGGGCGATCATCACGATCACCGCGCGGCGCTTCCGATTCGTCGCGATCACGGCGCGGGCGACGGCCACGCGGACGATCCTCACGATCACCACGCGGTGCTTCCGATTCGTCGCGATCACGGCGCGGACGGCGCGGACGATCTTCTTCTTCGTCACGGCGCGGACGGCGCGGACGATCTTCTTCTTCGTCACGGCGCGGACGGCGCGGACGATCTTCGTCCTCGTCACGGCGCGGGCGACTCGGACGCTCTTCGTCACGGCGCGGGCGACTCGGACGATCTTCGCCCTCATCACGGCGCGGACGACGACCACGCGGACGATCCTCACGATCACCACGCGACTCATCCGCATCATCACGATCACGGCGCGGACGCGCCGGGCGATCTTCACGATCACCGCGCGACTCCGAACGCTCGCGACGCGGACGATCACCACGATCATCATCGCGACCACGCGACTCGCGACGCGGGCGCTCTTCACGAGCCGGAGCATCGCCGCCGCCCTCACCACCTTCGCCGCCTTCTGCCGGATCGAGCAGCGCCTTGCGGCTCAGCTTGACCTTGCCGAAGTCGTCGATCGCGATGACCTTGACCTGCACCGTATCGCCGATCTTGACGACGTCGGTGACCGCGCGAATGAACTCGTTGGAAAGTTCCGAAACGTGCACAAGACCTTCTTGGCCTGGCAGGATCTCAACGAATGCGCCGAACTCCTTAATGGCCGTAACGCGACCTTCGTAGGTCGTGCCGAGTTCGATCTCCGCCGTCATCGAGCGAACATGGTTGACAGCTGCGTCAACCTTCTCGCCGTTGGTGCCGGTGATCGTGCACATGCCGCCATCTTCGATGGAGATCTTGCACTCGAACTCTTCCTGCATGGCGCGGATGTTCTTGCCACCAGGGCCAATGATCAGCCCGATCTTGTCCGGCGGAACCTGCACCGACTCAAGACGCGGAGCGTTCGGGCTCAGCTTCTTACGCGGCGCCCGCAAGGACTTCAGCATCTCCCGGAGGATGTGCAGACGACCTTCCTTCGCTTGGTCCAGGGCTTCGGCGAGGATCTCAGCAGTGAGGCCTTCGCACTTAATGTCCATCTGCAGGGCCGTGATGCCACGACCGGTACCGATGACCTTAAAGTCCATGTCACCACAGCCATCTTCGCTACCGAGGATGTCAGACAGGATCGTGTAGTCCTTGCCTTCCATGACAAGGCCCATCGCGATACCGGCGACCGGCTGCTTGATCGGGACACCGGCGTCCATCATCGCGAGCGTGCCCGCACATGCGGTCGCCATCGACGAAGAGCCGTTTGACTCCATGATCTCACTGTTAACGCGGATCGTGTAAGGGAAGTCCGCAGTGTCCGGGAGCAACGACTCAAGACCACGCTCGGCCAACGCACCGTGACCAATCTCGCGGCGACCCGGCGCAAGCATGCGCTTGGTCTCACCAACGGAGAACGGCGGGAATGCGTAGTGCAGCAGGAAGCGCTTGCGCGGCTCCGGCATTAGGCCATCGATGATCTGTTGGTCATCGGTGCTGCCGAGGGTAACCACACCGAGCGCCTGCGTCTCACCGCGGGTGAACAGCACCGAGCCGTGCACGCGAGGCAGAACACCAACTTCGATCGTGATCGGGCGAATCGTCTCCGAGTCGCGGCCATCGGCGCGCGTACCGTTGAGGATCGACTCACGCTCGCCAAGCTTGACGATGTCACCGATAATCTCGCCGACCTTCTTGCTGTAAGCCTTCGCTTCGACTTCATCAGCACTCTTTGGCGCTGGGAAGGCTTCCTTGGCTGCCTTCTTGGCTGCCTTGATGGCTGCACCACGAACCGCCTTCGGACCGAGCGTCGTCGGCGCCTTGCGCAGATCCTTGCCGCATGCCTTTTCGATCTTGGCGATCAGCTTCTCGTCGCGGACCGGAGCCTCGAAAGCCATCTTCGGCTTGCCGGCCATCTCCGCCAGCTCCTCGACCATCTCGACGATTTCCTTGATGACCTTGTGCGCGTCGGCGAGGGCCTCGAGGACAACCTCTTCCTTCACTTCCTTCGCGCCGGCTTCGACCATCACGACTGCGTCGGAGTGACCACAGACCGTCAGGTTGAGCTTGTTCTCTTCGCTTTGCAGCTCGGACCAAAGCGGGTTGACGACCGTCTTGCCGTCGATGTAGCCCATGCGCACGCAGCCGAGCGAACGGCCGTGCGGCAGCGAACTGACCGCCAATGCGGCGAAGCTTGCGATCGCAGCAACGACGTCACCATCGTTCTCGCGGTCGGATGCGATGACCTGCGACAGCACTTGCACGTCGCGACGGAAACCATCCGGGAACATCGGCCGAATCGAGCGGTCGATGATGCGGCAGGTAAGGATCTCCTTCGTCGAAGGACGACCTTCGCGCTTGAAGAATCCGCCCGGGATCACACCCATGGCGGACGTCTTCTCACGGTAGTCGACCGTCAAGGGGAAGAAGTCCATGTAGTCCGGAGCAGTCGTGCTGTTGGCTGCAGCGAACACAACCGTGTCGCCGTAGCGCGCCAACACGGCGCCGTCGGACAGCTTGGCCATACGGCCGGTTTCGAGAGTCAGCGTGCGACCGCCGATCTGACGTTCCACGACGAACGGGCCCGCGCTTTCAACGGCACCGGTGCCGCCCTTCTTAGCGGAGGCCTTTTTAGCCACAGCCTTTTTGGGCGCGGCCTTTTTAGGTGCAGCCTTCTTAACGGCCTTCTTGGCCTTCTTCTTTGCGGGTGCCTTAGCGGCGGAACTACGCGCCTTCTTTGGGGCGCTGGCGCCATCGGCGCTCTTCTTGGTTGCCATAGAGTTTTCTCTTCTCTGACTAGTATCTATCTGTCTGCGCCAACGGTCGCCGGAATGCCCCTACTTGGGGAACTCGCTCCCAGCTCTGGTCTTTCTGACCCAATCGATGGCGCGAAATGGCTCTTTGAACTACGTCGTCCAAAATGCCGTAGTGCGTTGCAGGCGAACTCTCGTCCACAAACGCGTGGCAAGCTGCGCTGAATATATCTGTGCGTCAGCTTGGTGAAGGTGACACAGCAACCGAACCGTGTATCGAGGGCTTCTCGCCCAAACCAATAACAGGGTTCGACTACTTACGGGCGTTCATCGCCCGTCGTCATGAGGCCACACGGAGCAACTCTGCTTCGCGCGCCTCAAAGGGTTAAATTGGAGGTGCTCCTGGGTTTCCGCGGCACCCTCGACTCGTCTGCTTATCGACGCAGGCCGAGCTTGGCGAGGACTTCCGCGTGCTTCTTGGGGTCGGTGCGACGCAGATACGTGCTTAGCTTGTTACGCCGGTTGACCTTGGCCAGCAGCCCATGACGGCTGTGGTAGTCCTTTGGGTGGCGCTGCATGTGCCCGGTCAGTTCTTTGATCTGAGCCGTGAGCACTGCCATTTGCACTTCAGCAGAACCGCTGTCCGTTTCGTGGCGGCGGTTGTCGCTGATGATCTGCTTCTTAGTGTCGCTTTCGATAGTCATCCCTGTGTCCTCAGTAAGGTGTTCAGAACCAACGCACCAGAACAGGGCTTCCAGTTGCGCGGTCGGCCATGCCGGCAGACCCGACAAGGCAGAGTAAAGGACCACAGCGGTCCATTTGGGCCAGCAGGATAGCGAGGGCCCTACCCCAACCGCAAGCGCGGCGGGCAATTCCCACGATGTCTTACGCATTCTTTATACGAAGACACCGGATTTCGGGCCCGTCAGGCCGTCCCAGTAGGGATATCGGCGGCCGCAACCACCATACGCAGAAAAATTGGCCCGGGACAGGCGCCAATACTACTTTGCGTGCCCATCGAGCCGAAACGCCGGGCCGCAAGCGGCTGGAAGCTAGCGGATGATGCGATCGGGTAGATGCAACAACAGCTCTCGGACCGCCAATTCGGCGCAACTACGCGCCGAAGCGTTCCGGCCGAGCGGCGAAGCGCCCATCCCACCGGCCTTAACGTTACCCTGGATCGAGCCGCTCCAAAGCTGGGAGCCATCGCTAGCAACCATTGCGGCCCCGATCTGAAAATAAACGCGGCGATTGGCCATCAGAGAAGCTTCATCCCACCTCTCAATACGGACCGCAAGCAAGCCATCATCGCGGCTCTGCTTCGCCAAACCCGACAAACGACCGGGTGTCAGAATCGACTCACCGGCTGGAGCAGCACCGATTTGCGACGCGTCGACCCAGTTTTCGGTCGTCGACGAGTAGCCGCGATCGATCAAGCGGCGGTTAACCTCCTGGCGCAGAAACGTCAAATGACGCTCGGCAGAGCCATTCGCGGTGCCATCCTCGATCGGCAGCACGCCAAGAACCGTGGGGCAGTTAGCGGCGAACCCGGGCGTTGCCACGAAGCTCGCATCGACCTGAACCGGATTTACTGTCTGACATCCAGACAACAACAGAAGACCAAGCGTCACGGCACTCCCGACCAAGGAGCGCGGCGACGTGATAAGGGACCAATTCACCATTTGACCGTACCTCAACAAACGTTCGACGCGACCATAGCAGCGGCGCGCTAGTTGTTGAAGCACTGGCCCGAGTCAATCGCAGATCCCTGACAAATCAGCCACTGGCTCTGGCCGCCATAATGGGGATAACGACGGCAGTTTGGGGAGAACGTCCGCGGTGCAGCGATTTCCCAGCCAGATATGACAAATCAGGCAACTAATCGGGATTCCACCTTAGCCAAGACCCAGTCCATCGGCCTGAACGTCCCAGTTCCGCCAGAATCCCCCTCCGGACAAATCCGCTCGTTCGCTAACCTAGACGCATGATCAAATCCACCATGACCGTGATGTTCAGCTTCATGCTGATTGCATGCGGCAACGGCGAAGCCCCCAAAGTTCCGAGTCCCGACCAGCAACAATCCAGCCAAACAGAATCGGTAAAAGCTGATTCCAAGGCTATCGATACCGACGCTATCGACACCGACCGAATCATCCCGAGGAAGCCTGACGTCGCTCAGCAAGCCCCCAAGCCGACCGCGGCACCGACCGACGGCTTGACGCTGACCTACTTCAACCTCGCTGGTTGACCACTTTGCAGCAAAGTCGTTCCCATCGTGAATGGGTTCGCAACGCAGTACGAAGGCAAGATGAAGTTCTCGATCGCCGACGGCAAGAACGACGAAGGCCTGGGGCGCATCAAGAAGTATGGCCTCGACGTCCACGGCATGGTGATCACCGACAAGAACGACAAGGTTCTCTGGAAGGAATCTGGTCACCTTCAGACGAAAGGCGGCATCAAGACCGCCATCGACAAAGTCCTCAGCGGCGAATAGATCGGACGCAAAGTGTGGGGCGACAACCAACCGTTGCCGCCCCCATTCAATCTGCAACCAATCGCAGACAAGTCCACCGTCACTAGCAAGGCGCGCCCAGCGAGGTCTCCGTCGAGCGACTAAAGTCCCCGACCATGGCGTTTTCGATCCAAGACAATGACCTATGCATTCGCGGCATGCTCGCCGGCGATGCGGCGGCCGTGCAGCAATGCCGCAACCTGCCGGATGTGGCGCGCTACCAAAGCTGGCGGCCCGCGACCGTCAAGGAAGTCATCGAGCTATCGCACGAACAGTCCCAGCGCGCGCCCGGCATGCAGAAGGAACCGTTCCAGCTGGTAATCGAAATCACCGACGAAGATGGCAAGCAGCACATCGCTGGCGACATGGGCAGCGGCGCGTTCTCGCCCAGAAAGCAGATGGAGATAGGCATCGTGCTCCACCCGATGTGGCAAGGGCGCGGCATCGCATCGCGCGCTTGCCGACTGCTAGTGGACCACTTGGTCGCCACCGGGCTACACCGCATCACTGCACGCGTCGACCCGCGCAATGAGCCGTCGATCAAGCTATTCGAACGGCTAGGATTCGATCGCGAAGGGCTCGAGCGCCAATGCTGGTGGGACGAAGACTACAACGAATGGACCGATGAGATCCTGTTCGCGGTCTTAGCGTCGGAATGGCCTAATCGACGCAGCGACTAGCGCTTGGCCAAAGCCAAGCGAACCGCCGCACCACCATCACTGCCGACCTTGCCTTCTGCGGTAAACGCACCGTCGGCCGCCGAAGTAAAGCTCACGACATCGGTCAGCACTTGCTCACCAATATAGGTTGCGTGCTTTTCGAACGCGGCCTTGGTCGCGTCATCCGCTTCGACTGACAGAACGATGCGATCACTAACGTGCAGGCCAGCATCCTTGCGTGCTTGCTGCACCAAACGTACGAAGTCGCGCGCGATGCCTTCTTGCTCTAACTCCGGCGTCACATCGGTATCAAGCACCAGGACGACGTCATTGGTCGAGAGTGCCGCCGCCGTGAAGCCTTCCTTTGGCTGAAGTTGCAACACGTATTCGCCAGCATCCAATGTCACGCCGCCGGCCAACGCCTTATCACCATCTAGCTTCCATTCGCCACTACGCGTCGCCGCCAACACATCCTTCATCTGCTTACCGAGCTTGGGGCCAAGGGCCTTGGCATCGACCTGCAAACGGAACGTCCCATAGGCCTCTAGATCGTCGGCGAACGCAACGTTCTTGATATTGAGTTCGTCCTGCAACAAGTGCACGAACGGCTTCATCTTGCTCGAGTCGGCACCCGCGAGGGTCACCTTCGGCAACGGTAGCCGCGTGCGCAGCTTGGCACCTTCGCGCAACGACAGTCCAACCGAGCAACCATCGCGCACGCGGTCCATCTGCACCGTCAAGTCTTCATCGCGAGGCATCAACGAGGCATCGGGCCAGTCGGTCAGATGCACCGAGGCCTCCCCAGTCAACCCGGTGTAGACCTTCTCGGCGAGCAACGGAAGCATCGGCGCGACCGCGCGGCACAGCGTGACTAGGCACGTGTAGAGCGTGTCGTAGGCGCTCTGGCGATCCTCTTCTCCAGTCTCACCCCAGAAACGCGGGCGACTGCGACGGATGTACCAGTTGTTGAGTGCGTCGAGGTATTCCTTCACGTCCTGGCACGTACCGGCCAGGTCGTAGGCGTCCATGCGCTGCTGCACGCTCTCGATCATCACACGCGTCTTACTCAACGCATAGCGGTCAAGCACAGCGGTTTGGTCGTATCGCAGCCTCGCCTTCACGCCATCGGTATTCGCGTAGAGAGTGAAGAAGTAGTAGGCGTTCCAGATCGGGTTAAGCACCAGACGCACAACCTCATGCATCTGCTTACCGTCCTTACTGATCTGCAAATCACCGCCGCGCAAGATAGGCGATGACATCAAGAACCAGCGCAGCGCATCCGAGCCAACGGTCTCGAACATCTCTTCGGGGTCTGGATAGTTGCGCAACGACTTCGACAACTTGGCGCCGTCGGCATCGAGCACGACACCGTGGCAGATCACATTCTTGAACGGCGGCTTGTCGAACAGCGCCGTCGCCAACACGACCAACGTGTAGAACCAACCGCGCGTCTGCGCGACATACTCGACGATGAAGTCCGCCGGGAAGTGGCTCTCGAACCACTCCTTGTTCTCGAACGGGTAGTGCACCTGTGCGAACGGCATCGAGCCGGACTCGAACCAGCAATCGAGCACCTCGGGCACGCGACGCATCGTCGACTTGCCGGTCGGGTCATCCGGGTTCGGCCGCGTCAGATTGTCGACGAACGGACGGTGCAGGTCGGTGACCTTGACGCCGAAGTCCTTCTCCATCTCGGCAACCGAGCCATAGACATCGGTGCGCGGGTAGTTCGGATCATCGCTCTTCCATACCGGGATTGGAGAGCCCCAATAGCGGTTACGGGAGATCGACCAATCGCGCGCATTCTCTAGCCATTTGCCGAACTGGCCATCCTTGATGTGATCCGGGATCCAGCGGATCGACTGGTTGTGCGCCTGCATGCGCTCCTTGATCTCGGTCACATTGACGAACCAGGCACCAGGCAGCGCCTTGTAAATCAACGGCTCGCGCGTGCGCCAGCAGTGCGGATAGTTGTGTTCGTAGGTGACGTGGCGAACAAGGATCGAACGGTCTTTGAGGACCTTGATGATCTCCTTGTTCGCATCGAACACGAGCACGCCTTCCCACTCGGGAACATCACTCGTGTAACGGCCGCGGTCATCAACGGGACACACCAAGTCGATGCCATTCGCCTCGCAGACCTTCTGGTCGTCTTCACCAAAGCCTGGCGCCATGTGCACAACGCCAGTTCCTTCGCTCGTGTCGACAAACGCGCCTGGCAGCACGCGGAAGCAATTCTCGCGACCCTTGAAATACGGGAACATCGGCTCGTAGGTACGACCAACGATGTCCGCGCCCTTGAGCTTGCCGACTTCTTCAAAGCCCTTGAGTTCCTTCTTGTAGGCGGCGCGCGTCGCATCCCCCATGACGAAGTATTCGCCGTCCTTATGCAGAATCGCGTAGTCGATGTCCGGTCCAACCGCCAACGCGAGGTTCGACGGCAGCGTCCACGGAGTCGTCGTCCAGACCAGGATGTTGAGATCGCCTGGATCTGAATCCTTCTTGTGCAGTTGAAACTTGACCGTGACGGCAGGGTCTTGGCGAGGCCGCGTCGAGTCGTCGATGCGCGTCTCGAAGTTGCTGACTGGCGTCTGCATCGACCACGAGTACGGCATCACGCGCTGGCCTTCGTAGGCGAGCCCCTTCTCGTGTAACGTCTTGAACGCCCACATGACACTCTCCATGTAGGAGAGGTCCATGGTCTTGTAGTCGTTGTCGAAGTCGACCCAGCGCGCTTGACGCGTGACGTAGTTGCGCCACTCGCCGGTGTACTTCTGCACGCTGTCGCGACAGACGTCGTTGTACTTGTCGATGCCGAGCTCCAAAATCTGCTCGCGGCCGCTGATCTTCAGCTGCTTCTCCGCTTCCATCTCGGCCGGCAAGCCGTGGCAATCCCAACCAAAGCGACGCTCGACGCGACGACCGCGCATCGTCTGGTAACGCGGTACAACGTCCTTGACGAAGCCGGTCAACAGGTGCCCGTAGTGTGGCAAGCCGTTGGCGAACGGAGGGCCATCGTAGAACACGTATTCGTTGGCACCCGCGTCGCGCTGCTCGACCGACTGGCGGAACGTGCCGTTCTCTTGCCACTGAGCCAGAATCTCCTTCTCCATCTCTGGGAAGTTGGCCTGCGGACTTACTTCGGGATACGGCTTGCTTGGCTGCTCAGTCATTGGGACAAGCAGTGTGGCGAGGCGGTTGCTCCGGCGCAACTTCGGGAGCAGCACTTCGGGGATGACCGACCCACGGCATAGCACATAGATCGGCACCTAACGCCATACGCGGGGCAACTGCTACGGGGCCCTGAACAAGGTCAAGGGGGCCGTAACGCACTCGAATCACGGAATCCGCGGCGGCCACCTATCCCGAGGATCGCGACCTCGAAACAGGCCGACGACCGCACGTTCGGCCAAGATCCAGTCGGTCGACAAACCAGTCCGCCGCGACAAATGAGGCCTCATGCCACCATCGCCCACCATGTGGACAAGCATGATATGGCCAGACATACGGACCTGCGATTACCCGTTCGCAAACGGCAACTCGGCCTCGTCAACCTTGACGCCTTCGAGCTTGAGCAAGGCCATCTTGCGATCGAGCCCTCCTGTGAAACCGGTCAACAGGCCATCTGCACCAAGGACACGGTGGCAAGGCACGACAATCGTCAATGGATTGCAGCCATTCGCCGTGCCAACCGCCCGAACAGCCGATGCCTTGCCGATTGCGGCTGCCTGCTCGGCATACGTGCGCGTCTGACCGAACGGAATATCTCGCAACGCTCCCCAGGCGAGCAATTGAAACTCGGTTCCGACCGGGTCCAACGGCACGTCAAAGGTCGTACGCCTGCCAGCGAAGTACTCACCCAACTGCTCGGCAAGAGTCACCAGAGTCTCGGTCTCTGACATGCCGGGCGATGCAGACACGATGTCGCCACGCACACCATTTCGAGATGGATCCGAATCCGAAAACACGATCGCCCGAACCCCACGCTCCGATGCAAACGCAACGAGTGGCCCTAATGGACACGGAATCACCAACTTCGCGAGTCTCGTGCTACTGGGCTTGTTGTTGGGGTCACTCATATGCTGCTGTCAATACGCACTTTCGCAGTTGTCGGTAGATACATCCACAAGGAAGCAGATGCCTTTGCCCCCCAATATCGCGCGCCAGCCGCTCGCGGCAGCCACTCGCAAGGCGATCCGGTTTCACCGTGCTTTTGTGACATGCTGCTAACTTGCACAAGACGAAACCCGTCGCCTAAATCCACTCGGACGATTCGCGAGGCAATCGACCGATAGCAGCGCGCATCATGCCCTAATGAACGCACCGGATGACGTGCACAAGCGACGCGATCATGTTCGCGATGTCGAGACCATCACAACACATGCCACGTAAACCTTGCCTGTCGATACCCGGCGCGCGTCACGCAAACGATCTAACCTTGACTGCAAATCTGGATGCACCACGCACGTAACCCAAACGTATTCGTCCGCACTGATGAAGAAGGGGTTACCCCCCCCATGCACGCACGAACTCCTCCAACTCAACACCCAACGCATCCGCAATGCGATTGATATAGTTGAAGTAGCTAACGACCTGACTCGCGTCATGAATGGCCGGGTCGGAGAATCCTGCACCACGCAATGCATCGACTTCCTCCTGACACATTGCCGCAGGATCTACGGTCAACTTCTCCGCGTATTCGCACAGCGCCTGATCCGCGGCGGCAAGGTTCGCAACACGCCAATCCCGGGCAATAGCATCTACGTAGGCATCCGCCTCCGCATCCGTTGCGAATTGGTCGACCTCAGCACGGAGGTCATGGGCGTGGCTGCGTAGTCAATACACGCAATCGTTCTGCCTACTGACCACAACGGCCAACATCTCGCGTTGCGCGCGCGATAAAGGCGACTCGCCATACATGATCGCCTTATAGAGCTGCATCGACGCCCTCAACACCGCAGGGTTGGGCGTCATAATGCGCACGATGTTCCAAACGCGACCGGCACGCTTCGCTGCGAGATCTAACTCCCGCTTTGCGTCGCCCGTCGCGTCCGCATCAGACAACTGTTGAATGTACGGCATACACACAGCATGGCACGTTAGATGCCGTCCTACATCCACCAGATTCTAGGAACATGAATCACCAAGAAGCACGGAGCAGCTAATCTCCTCAGCAATGGCGAAACAGAAGCTACTACTGGGAATATCCTGCTTAGCCGCAAGCCTGCTTTCCGGATGCGCAACTCGCCCATCAACTGCGGTAGCCGACGCACCAACCATCATGGTCAAGTCCGTAAGGTTGCCCGTCCGCAACTGGCTACCGTGGTTCACGCGCTTCGCCGAGCACACCTGGATTGACTTCTATCACGCCGGCACGTGGCATCGCGTTGAATGGCACGACATCGACCACATCATCATGTCTGAGATGAGTGCGACGAGAGCATTTTCGAACGTACGCTGGGAACGCGAAGTCGCAGTTCACGAGCAGTTCTCCGGCGATTGGACTGTGCCCGTCATGACAAAGATCCTTGAGATCGCCACGGACTTTGAAGACGTTCAGAATTACCGCCCTTGGCCCGGCCCCAACAGCAACACGTTCATCAATTGGCTGACTCGCGAAGTCGGCTTACCGATCGTGATGCCGCCAACGGCACTAGGCAAGGACTACACAAAGTGGCTACGCGCCGGACTCACGGCGAGCAACACCGGGATCGAGTTAGAAACGATGCTCTTAGGCACCGAGATCGGCTTACGCGAAGGGATTGAAGTGCACCTGCTCGGCTTAACTCTCGGCGTCAGTATCTGGCCACCAGCGGTCAAACTACCATTCTTGCCCGCCATTCCGGGAGGATGGTTTGGGCCCAAATAGGATCTAGCGAACGCGCTTCTTACCCGGCAATTCACCCGCAGGGATCGATTGATAAGGGCGCGGCAATCGCGCCTTCGTCTCAACCAACCACGCCTCGAGACGGGCACGCATTCGCGCCACTAGATCAGGATGCCGTTCATATAGGTTATCCCGCTCACTGAGATCTGACTTCAGGTTGTAGAGCTCATGGTCATCGTTATCCCAGTGGTGGATATACTTGAGGTCACCAACACGCACGATCGACCCCATGTCATTCTTGCCGTGGTAACA
>Ga0315331_10001165_pt1 | contig 19499 bp, 17 predicted proteins | sample M160m34915metaG_FD_203456 | JGI IMG/M metagenome (GOLD analysis project Ga0315331, IMG submission 203456) | Ammonia-oxidizing marine archaeal communities from Monterey Bay, California, United States - M1 60m 34915 | ecosystem: Environmental > Aquatic > Marine > Intertidal zone | place: USA...
TAACCACAGTTATTAATTTAAGAACTGAAGGAATGACTTTCTTTAGGATGCCTCTTACTATTTGGGCATTCTTTGTAACCGCTATTTTAGGTGTTCTATCTTTCCCTGTACTCTTATCTGCAGCATTACTTCTTATAATGGATCGTTCATTCGGAACAAGTTTCTATTTATCTGATATTTATATTGCTGGTGAAGCTTTATCAAATCAAGGTGGTAGCGCAATTTTATTCCAACATCTTTTTTGGTTCTTAGGTCATCCTGAGGTTTATATTGTTATTTTACCTTCACTGGGTATAACATCTGAAATTATTGCTACTTGTTCTAGAAAACCAATTTTTGGTTACAGAGCTATGGTATACTCTATCTTTGGTATTGGAGTACTGTCATTTGTTGTTTGGGCGCATCATATGTTTATTTCTGGAATGAATCCATTCTTAGGATCAGTTTTTACAATATTGACACTAATTATTGCAGTTCCGTCTGCTATTAAAGCATTTAATTATATAGCAACACTTTGGAGAGGAAATATAATTTTTACTCCTGCCATGTTATTTTCAATTGGTTTAGTTTCATTCTTCATTTCTGGTGGATTAACCGGATTATTTTTAGGTAACTCTGTAGTAGATATAAATTTACATGATACATATTTCGTAGTTGCTCATTTTCATATCGTTATGGGTAGTGCATCATTCTTTGGTCTATTTGCTGGTGTATATCACTGGTTCCCTAAAATGTTTGGAAGAATGATGAATAGTACTTTAGGTTACGTCCATTTTTGGATTACCTTCATTGGTGCTTATCTTGTTTTCTTTCCATTACATTATATTGGAATAGCTGGGTTTCCTAGAAGGTATTATTCATTTACTAACTTTGAAACAGGAAGAATTGAATCTTTTATTGATTTAAATACTTTTGTAAGTTTTGCCGCAATTTTAACTTTTGCAGCTCAATTTATCTTCTTATTTAATTTCTTCTATTCAATGTATAGAGGTAGAAAAGCATCTGCAAATCCTTGGAAATCTAATACAATAGAGTGGACAACTCCTGTTGAACCAGGTCATGGTAATTGGCCAGGAAAAATTCCTTCAGTATCTAGGTGGCCATACGATTATAGTAAGCCTGGAGCAAAGGATGATTTTATTCCTCAGCATATTCCTCTTTCTTCTACGAAAGAATCTAATATGCCTGAAGATGAACACAGGTAAATATAATGTTCAGTTTATTAGGATCAAGTTATAAAACCCTAACAAAAATAAGTTTAGTACTTCTTTATCTTCTAATCCTAGCAGGTGGAGTCGTAAGGTGTACTGGATCGGGAATGGGTTGCCCAGATTGGCCTAAGTGTTTTGGTATGTACATACCACCAACCTCTGTTTCTCAATTGCCAGATAATTATAAAGAAAGCTTTGTAGAAGGGAGAGTTGAAAAAAACAATAGGCTTTCCAAAGTTTTAAATGCAATAGGTTTAATCGAAACAGCTGATAAAATAAGTAGTGATCCTAGTATAAAAGAAGCTGAAGAATTTAATGTATTTAAGACATGGACTGAGTATATAAATAGACTTATTGGTGCTATAGTAGGTTTTTCCTTGATTTTTATTTTTATATCATCTATTAATTTTAAACCATTCAATTTTAGATTATTTATTCTATCATTTCTATCTATAATATTAGTATTTTTTCAGGCTTGGGTTGGATCTATAGTAGTTTCCACTAACTTACTTCCTGGACTCATAACATTTCATGTAATAGTAGCCCTAGTTATTATTTGGAATGTTATTTTATGTTATTATTTATCATCTAATAATAATATAAAAGTTGAAAAATCTTCAATACTTTCTTACGCAATCATATTTAGTTTATTTCTTTTTTTAATTCAAATGGTTTTGGGTACTGAAGTGAGAGAAAGTGTTGATACTTTTCTAAAAGTTTTTGGTTTTGAGAATAGATCTCAATTAATTGAAAATTTAGGTAGTAATTTTATTATTCATAGATCATTTTCATTGATTATATTATTAGTTCAAATTTTTATAACATATTTAGTTTTTATAAGATCAAAATATTCCATAGAATTCAAGAATATTACAATTTTTATGTTAATTCTTATAGTTTGTGAAATATTAGTTGGAGCTGGTATGGCATATTTTGAAGTTCCAAGAGTTTTACAGCCCATCCATTTACTTCTTGCATTTATGATATCTGGTTTACAGTTTTATATATACTTAAAGAACTCTAACATTAAAAAAGTAAATTCGTTATGATACTTATTATCCCTAAAACTATATTTGCGATTGAAATAATTATGAATGCACTTAAGGTCATATTTGAACTAACAAAGTTTAGACTTTCTTTTCTAGTTTCATTTTCAGCTATTTTTGGGTTTATTCTAGCTTCCGACACCTTTATTTATATTGATTTATTTGTATTAGGAATATCTGGTTATTTAGTAACTGCATCATCTGTAATAAATAATCAAATTATTGAAAAGGATCTTGATAAAAAAATGGATAGAACTAAATCTAGACCTCTTCCAACCGATAGAATAACAAATAAAAATTCATTAATAGTTTCTTCAATATTCATGTTAGTAGGTATTGCTATAATGACGTTATATTTTAATTTTATTGCTGGTGTATTAAGTTTAGCCTCTTTATTCATATATACATTTATTTATACACCACTTAAAAGAGTGGGCCCCATTGCCGTTTTTGTAGGCGCTATCCCTGGTGCATTGCCACCATTAATTGGTTGGGTAGCTTTTTCTGGTGAAATTACTATGGAAGCTATAATTATATTCAGTATACAATTTATTTGGCAATTTCCTCATTTTTGGGCTATTGCTTGGATTTATCATGATGATTATAAAAAGGTTGGTTTTAAATTATTACCTAGTAAGGGCGAAAAGAATTTTAATACTGCTCTTAATATTATGACCTACACTCTTTTTTTAATTCCATTGGGTTTATTACCTACAATTTTTGGTATAACTGGAATAATTTCTGGAGCAATAGCAGTATTATGTGCTATTTTATTCCTAGCTCAAACTTTTAAATTATTTAAAGATTATTCAAGATCCTCTGCATTAAAAATAATGTTTGGTTCTTTTATTTATTTGCCAATTGTTCAAATTAGTTACATTTTAGATAAAATTTAAAATTATGAGTAGTACACAAACTTCTAAAATATTGAGAATGAATCCGAGAATCTTTATGGTTTGGATTTTTATGATATCAATTTCAATGATATTTGTTTCATTGATAAGTGCATATATTGTTAAAAAGGGTGAACCAGGTGGATTTAATGTTGATCTTCCGTCAATGTTTTACTATTCAACAGCTGTTGTTTTACTCAGCAGTGTTTTTAAACAGTTATCTTATTTTGCTTCAAAGAAAGATAATTTTAAAAGTCTTAAGTTATACCTGCTTTTAAGTTTAGTTACTGGTGTTTTATTTTTAGTGACACAATATTTAGGTTGGGTTCAACTTGTAGGTGGCGGAGTTTATTTTGTAGGACATCCTGATGGATCATTTATTTATATACTTAGTGGAGTACATGCTTTTCACCTAATTTCTGGTTTATTTTTTATTTTATATATCTATATAAAATCAGTCAAATTAGATGTACATTCTAAAAATATGATTTTTGTTGAAATGTCAACTACTTATTGGCATTTTCTTGCTGGATTATGGGTTTATTTATTTATTACTTTGTATTTTTATAATATATAAAAATGGCTAACTCAGTATCAGTAAACACAACTAATAAAGATTTATGGGCAGGAGGAGCCGAGCCTTACAAGGCTAGTTATGGTAAGCTCATGATGTGGTTCTTTTTAATATCAGATGCATTTACATTTTCTGCATTTTTAATTGCATATGGAGTTATAAGGTTTAGACACCCAGGATATGAGGGAACTTTATCAGATTTTTCTTTTTCTCAAACGTATTGGCCAGTTCCTGAAAAAGTTTTTGAAGCTTTTCCATTTTTTCATGGTGTTGAGCTTCCTTTAGTTTTTGTAGGTTTGATGACATTTATTCTTATTTTAAGTAGTGTTACTATGGTTTTAGCTGTAGAAGCAGGTCATCGAATGGATCGCCAAGGAGTTGAAAAGTGGATGGTATGGACAATCTTTGGAGGTTTAATGTTTTTGGGATGCCAAGCTTGGGAATGGTCACATTTTATACATGGAACCGATGCAGGGTCAAAACTTTTAGATGGTTCAATTATTTATGGAGCTAATCTACAGCTAAATCAATACGGCCCACCAGATTTCGCTGCATTTTTCTTTTTTATTACAGGATTTCATGGGTTCCACGTTTTTAGTGGTATTGCACTTAATTTTCTTATATTTTATCAAGCTACCGTAGGAATTTTAGAGAAAAGAGGTCATTATGAGATGGTTGAAAAAGTAGGTCTATATTGGCACTTTGTTGACTTAGTTTGGGTTTTTGTTTTTACATTTTTTTATTTAGTTTAATTCTATGATAGAGCCAGAAGTATCAACCATAAAACCACAACCAGCTGATAAGAAAAAAATTTTTAAGATTTGGTGGGTTGCTGGAATATTAGCTTTAGTAACTGCTGCAGAATTTTATGTTGCATTACAATTCCCTGAATCATGGAAAAGTTTTAAAATATTTTTATTTATTGGAATGACATTTATAAAAGCTGGATATATCGTCATGGAATTTATGCACTTGGGTCACGAGCAAAAGTCGTTAATGTGGACGATACTTATTCCAACCGCTTTTGTTGTTTGGCTTCTTGGAGCTTTATTTATTCAGGCTGATGCCATCTACCAAGCTATTTACGGTTAATGGATCTCTTTCGTAAAGGTTTTATCCTTTTATTTGCACTTCTTTTTCCAGTAATTACTTTTTTATTTCTTAAGTTTTTTGGACAAAATGAATATGAACTTTCCGTTTATAATTCTTCTTGTTCTGACTTAACTGAAAGTTTTTTTTTAGATTCAAGTAATAGTGTAAATAATATTAAATTATTGGATGTTAGACTTAATGATGACAACCTTTTAATAGATAACCACATTGATAAATTGAATATAAGTAATGAAATCAAAGTTATAACCTTATCTAATCAACTACGTTATTTAAAATGGTTGAATATAAAAGTAGATACTCTTCTAATTGAAAATTTAACTAAATGTGTTGAAAATGTTGTTTTTGATAAATCCTTTATTCTATTGATGGATACAAAGAATAACATTAGAGGCTATTTTTATTCTGCAGATAGAGAAGAAATTGAAAGATTAGATGTTGAAATTGACATATTGAAATTAGAGAAATGAAAAATAATTTAGTTAAAGTAATTGCTGTTGTTTCTTTAATAATTCCTATTGCTGTAGCTGTCCTTCTATTCATGCCAAGTAAAATTGATATTTTTGGTGACTGGACATATAAACTCCCACATTTTAATGCTATAATTAATACTTTAACCTCTATTTTTTTAATATTATCATTTTATATGATTAAGTATAAAAAAAATATTATAGCTCATCAAAACTTAAATACTGCCTCATTCATTTTGGGAGCAATCTTTCTTGTCTCATATATAATATATCACTCTTCTGTTGAGAGTACTTCATATCAAGGAGATCAGAGGACTATATACTTCTTTTTTCTAATATCTCATATACTATTATCTATTGTTGTAGTACCTTTTGTTTTATTTGCTTTCTATTATTCTTTGTCAAATCAAATTGAAAAACATAAGAAAGTCGTTAAATATACATTTCCAATCTGGTTATATGTATCTGTTTCTGGTGTAATTGTATATTTTATGATAAGTCCTTTTTACGTTAAATGATTAAAAAAATTTTATTCATATTTCTTATTCTTATTTCAATAAACTATGAATTATATTCACAGGGATGTTCTATGTGTAGAGGTATCGTAGAGAGTGATGCAAATTCTGGAGGTACTGGAATTTCATCAAGTATTAATTCTGGAATTATTTATCTTTTTACTTCAACCTATGTTTTAATACTTATTGGTGCAGGTTTTTGGTACCATAGAAGTAAAAAAAATATCAAAGAAATTGAAAAGAAAGATAAGATTAAGAAAAGGGTAGCTTCGCTAATTGATTAATTCTATCTTATCTTTTTCATTAATTTATTAGAAAATATAAAACTATTAAGTTCTTTTACTTTAGTCTTTAAAATCTTTTTATTGTCACCCTCCCAAAGTTTTTTTCCTTTATGTAAAAACATAATATATTCTCCAATTTCAATTACTGAATTCATATCATGTGTTACTACAATTGTAGTTGTATTTAGTTTTTGAGTTAATTCCAGGATTAGGTCATCAATTTTAATTGCAGTAAGCGGATCAAGTCCTGAATTAGGTTCATCACAGAATAAATATTTTGAATCGTTTACTATGGCTCTGGCAATACCAACTCTTTTTTTCATTCCACCACTTAATTCAGATGGCATTTTTTGATTAATCTTATCCAATCCAACAAGGTTAAGACAATGATTAACTTTTTCAATTTTTTCTTTTTCAGATGTTTCTGTTAAAATATCTAATGGGAATTTTATATTTTCCTCAACATTTTTAGAATCAAACAGAGCACTTCCCTGAAATAACATACCTATTTCTCTTCTTATTTGAGTAGTAGTGTTTTTATCGGATTCAGTGAAATATCTCCCATCAAATAATACTTTTCCATTATCTGGAGATAATAATCCTACAAGGCATTTTAATAGTACACTCTTTCCAGTTCCACTTGCTCCAATTATTAAATTGGTTTTACCTTTTTCAAATTTTCCACTTATTCCGTGAAGAACTTTCTTGTCATTAAAGGATTTAGTAATATTTTTAATTTCTATCATAACAAAATTTGAGCTAAAATATAATCAGCAATTAGTATAGCTATACAACTATTAGTTACAGCATTTGTACTTGATTTGCCAACCTCTAATGCTCCTCCCGAAGTATAATAACCTTGAAATGAAGAAATAGAAGCTACTATAAAAGCAAATGCATAAGATTTAATTAGAGCAAATGGAATATTAAATGGATTAAACTCATATCGTAAACCATAGATGTATTCCTGTCCTGTAATGACATCTGTCATAACTCCTGCTGTATATCCTCCAAGGATAGCAAGTGTAGCAGAAATTACAACTAAAATTGGAAACATTAAGAGTGCAGCAATAATTTTGGGAAGTACAAGATATGAACTTGAATTTACACCCATAACTTCAAGAGCATCAATTTGTTCTGTTATCCTCATTGTACCAAGTTCTCCTGCAATATTTGATCCTACTTTTCCAGCAAAAACAATAGCTATAATAGTTGGTGATAATTCAAGAAGAGTCATATCTCTAACTACTAATGAAATAACATAATCAGGAATTAATGGACCAACTAAATTAAATGCTGTTTGAATAGTAGTAACAGCACCCATAAAAATTGAAACTATAGATACAATAAATAGACTATCATATCCTATTTTAATACATTCATTAATAGTTAGTTTGAAATATGTTTTTAGTTTTTCTCTTCTTTCAAATAAAGAGATTAAAAACAAGATGTATTTTCCAAAATTTTTCAATTAAATATCTATTTATTCATTAATATACATACAAATTTGTAAATTAATTACATCATTTTAGTCTTATGAATAAAACATTAATAATAACTGGAGGTTCAAAAGGAATTGGCCGATCATTAGCACTTAAATTTGCTGAAAATAACTTTGATATTTATACCTGTTCAAGGAATATTGAAGAATTAAAAAAATTAGAACAAGACATAAATTCTATAAATTCTAAGGTAAAAGTATATACAATTAATTCAGATCTATCTAACAAAGAAGGTAGTTTGAATTTTATTGAATTTATCAAGAAAAAAACTCATAATATTGATGTACTAATTAATAACGTTGGAACATTTGTACCTGGAAAATTAATTGATGAAGATGACTCTGCTCTAGAAAACATGATAAATATTAACCTTTACTCAAATTATTGGGTTACAAAGGGATTGATAAGTTTAATGACCCAAAGAAAGGAGGGACATATATTTAACATGTGTTCGATAGCAAGCAAAGTTGCATATGCTAACGGAGGATCTTACTGTATTTCAAAATTTGCTCTTTATGGTATGAGTCAATGTCTAAGAGAGGAATTAAAAGATTTAGGTGTAAAAGTGACATCTGTTCTTCCTGGGGCAGTTAGAACTGGTAGTTGGGATGGAACTTTATTACCTGATGATCGTTTTATCAAACCAGATGATGTTTCTAACTCAATTTATTCTGCATATAATACATCTAAAGGCGCTACTATTGAAGAAATCATTATCAGACCTCAACTTGGTGACATATAAACTTTAGAATTGAAAGATTATTTCAAAAAAAAATTATTTAAATACAAAAGAAGATCATCTATAACTGTTGAAATCGGTGATATAGGAATTGGTGGAAATAATCCAATTAGAATCCAATCAATGACTACAACTGATACAATGGATACAAATTCTACAGTTAATCAGGCAATAAGAATGATAAATGCTGGTTGTGAATTAGTTAGAGTTACGGCACCTAGTATAAATGATGCTAAAAATTTAAAAAATATTAAATATGAGTTAAATAAGAAAGGCTTTAATATACCTATTGTAGCTGATATACATTTTACTCCAAATGCGGCTGAAATTGCAGCTGAAATAGTTGAAAAAGTTAGAATAAATCCAGGAAACTATGCTGATAAGAAAAAATTTCAACAAATAAAATATGATGATAAATCATATAATGATGAGATAGAGAGAATCTATGAAAGAGTTTCGCCATTAATTAAAATTTGTAAAACAAATGGTACTGCAATGAGAATAGGTACTAACCATGGCTCATTATCAGATAGAATAATGAGTAGGTTTGGTGATACACCATTAGGTATGGTTGAGTCTGCATTAGAATATCTCCGAATCTGTGAGGATCATAACTATTATAATATAGTAATATCTATGAAAGCTAGCAACCCATTAGTTATGGTTCATGCTTACAGACTACTTGTAGATAAATTAAATACCTCAAGTTTAAAAAATTATCCTCTTCATTTAGGAGTTACAGAGGCAGGTGAAGGTGAAGATGGTAGAATAAAATCAGCAATAGGTATTGGATCTCTTCTTGATGACGGAATTGGAGATACAATAAGAGTTTCATTAACTGAAGAACCTGAATTTGAATCTCCAGTTGCAAAAGTTTTAGTAGATAGATATCAAAATCGTGGAAATCATAAATTAATTGAGCCTCCTATAAAGACCAATTTTTCTCCTTTTAAATATGTAAAAAGAAAGTCTAATGAATTATTCGACATTGGTGGAGATAATTTTCCCATCGTTATTTCTGATTTTTCGAATTTAGAAATAATAGAAACAAAAACATTTGAAAATGTTGGCATTACTTTTAATTCTAAATCTAAAAAATGGGAGAGATCAGATACATCTCCTGATTATATTTATATTGGTGATAATCTAAATATTGATGAAATTAATTATCAATTTATATTGAACTATCGATCATGGTTAAATATGAAGAATAATGAAAATTGTTATCCACTAATAACATTTAAGGAATTTATTGATATTGATATTAACTCATATTCTAAAAAAATCAATTTCTTAATGATCGAATCAAATGATCTTCAAAAAATTAAAAATAATAAAATACCAGAAAATTTTGTATTGATTTTAAATTCTGTTAACGAGCATTTCATGCCTGATATGAGGTCGTTTTTTTTAAAAAATAGTGAAATAAAAAATCCAGTGATCTTATCGAAAAATTATGATTTAGTTTATTCTGATGATTACATTATTCACTCTTCTACTGATATTGGGGGTCTATTTATACAAGGTTATGGTGACGGAATTTTTATTGGGAATCACTCTTTAGATATTAAAGAAATTAAAAAAATTAATAACTTATCTTTTAAAATTCTTCAAGCAGCACGAGTAAGAGTTACCTCTACGGATTTTATTTCATGTCCATCTTGTGGTAGAACTTTATTTGATTTACAAGAAACAACAGCTATGATTAGAGATAGGACAGATCATTTGAAAGGATTAAAAATTGGAATAATGGGGTGTATTGTTAATGGTCCAGGAGAAATGGCTGATGCTGATTACGGATATGTTGGATCAGGTATTGATAAAATAACCTTATACAGAGGTCAAAATGTTGTTAAAAAAGGAATAAATTTTAAGTATGGAGTAGATGAACTAGTAAACCTAATTAAAGAAGATGGAAATTGGATTGAACCCTAAATTATAATTATGAGTAAAAAACAAAAAAAAATATCTTACTACTTTGACTTTTCTGAACTTTTAAACTATTTCTTTAGAAAAAAAGATCCTAATTCTAAAGCAAGTTTTAGTTTGAAAGCTATGCATACCGTAAATAAGATCTCTATTATTATGTTTCTTATTGGAGTGATTGTTGTTGTTTTAAGGAGATTGATTTGAAATATTTTTTAAAAATACCTTTTATTATCTTATTGTTTTTTTCTTGCTCTCAAGAAAAAGAAATTTATCAATTAAATCTTAAGTATTTAGCACTTGGTGATTCTTATACTATAGGTGAGGGTATACTCTTTGAGCATTCTTATCCTAAACAAATTGTTAATGAGATTTCTCTAATTGACTCGGTTAGAGTTATTGCAAAGACTGGTTGGACAACTGATGAACTAATAGATACATTAGATAATTTGTCACTTAAAAAATATGATGTTGTCTCTTTATTAATTGGAGTAAATAATCAATTTAGAGGTTATAGTATTGATAATTATGTAGTAGAATTTGAAAATCTTTTAGTTAGAGCTATAAATTACTCAAAAGATAAAAGTAATTTATTTGTATTATCAATACCTGATTACGGAGTTACTCCATTTGGTAAAACTAAAGGAAAAGAAAAAATATATAGTGAAATAAATTCTTACAATAACATCAATAGGTTGATATCTGAGAAATATAATGTAATGTATTTTGATATTACCGATATTTCACGAGAAGCAGAATCTGACACAACTTTATTAGCTATTGATAAATTACACCCATCTAAAAAAATGTATGAAATGTGGGTTGAGAAATTAAAATATCAGTTAATTGATAGTTTAAAAAATAGTTAAGAAACTATATTAATTATTTTATTTGGTACAATAATAATTTTTTTTATATCTGACTTTTTAACCCATTTTTTTACATTTTCATTTTCTAAAATACTTTTTTCAATTTCTGAATTATGTATATCTAGGCTAAATAATTGTTTAGCTCTTAATTTTCCATTAATCATTATTGGGTATTCATATTCGTTTTCTATTAAATAATCTTTATTGAAATAGGGATAACTTGCAAATGAAATGCTTTCTTTATTACCTAACTTACTCCATAATTCTTCACAGATATGAGGTGCAAATGGAGAAATTATAATTGTTAAGGGTTCAAGAATTTCTCTCTTATTAGATTTTATTTTACTTAGACTATTTACTGTAATCATTAATTGACTAATACATGTATTTAGAGATAATCTATCAATATCTTCTTTAATCTTTTTTATAGAAGTATGAAGTATTTTAAATTCTTCTTTAGAAGGTTGTCTATCTGATATTTCTAATGAATCACCATTAAAAAATAAAGACCAAAATTTATTTAAAAACTTATATACACCTTCAATTCCGTTTGTATTCCATGGTTTAGATTGTTCTATTGGCCCTAAAAACATTTCATACATTCTAAGAGTATCAGCTCCAAATCTAGAAATAATACTGTCTGGGTTTACAACATTACTTTTTGATTTTGACATTTTTTCTGTTTCAAACCCACATATATACTCCTCTTTTTCTAAAATAAATTTGGCTTCTTTATATTCTTTAGAAGATTTTTTAAATTCATCAAGGTTTAACCTGTCATTTTGAACTAGGTTTACGTCAACATGAATTTTGGTGTATTCATATTTATCTTTTAAATTATAGGATACATATTTATTTGTTCCTTTTACTCTATAAATAAAATTTGATCTACCTAATATCATTCCTTGATTGACCAGTTTTTTAAAAGGTTCAGATGTATTTACATAACCAAGATCAAATAAAACTTTATGCCAAAACCTAGAATAAAGTAAATGTAGAACTGCATGTTCTGCTCCGCCTATATATAAATCAACTGGCATCCAGTATTTAATTTTTTTATCATCAGCAAATTTTTTATTATTATTAGGGTCAAGATATCTAAGATAATACCAACAAGATCCTGCCCATTGAGGCATTGTATTAGTTTCCCTTGAATAAACTTTATCATCTATTTCAACTTTTGTCCAGTCTTTATTTCTTGCAAGTGGTGATGAACCATCGTCAGTCGGTAAATAACTATCTACCTCGGGAAGAACTACTGGAAGATCAGATTCTTTAATAGAAATTCTTTGGTTATCATCATGAAGAATTGGAATGGGTTCTCCCCAGTATCTTTGTCTCGTAAATATCCAATCTCTTAATTTGTAATTAATTGTTTTTTTACCTTGATTTTTATCTTCAAGTATTTCTATTACTATTTTTTTAAATTTATTATTTGATTTACCATTATGTTCTCCAGAATTTATCATATTACCATTTCCAGTAAAACATTTTTCATCAGTTTCATGATCAATGACTTGAGTTATTTTTAAATCAAATTTTTTAGCAAATTCATAATCCCTTTCATCGTGAGCTGGAACTGCCATTATTGCTCCTGTCCCATAACTTGATAAAACATAATCAGATGTCCATATAGGTATTTTTTCATTTGAAATAGGATTTATTGCAAAAGCACCAGTAAATACACCAGTTTTATTTTTTTCATTTTCTTGTCTTTCAAGTTCACTTTTTGTAGAAGCTAGATAAACATATTTATCAACCTTATCTTTATAATTGCCAGTTGTAATTTTATTTATGAGAGGATGTTCTGGAGCTAAAACAAGATAAGTTGCTCCATAAATTGTATCTGGTCTAGTTGTAAATACTTTAATACTATCTTTATTATTTACACTAAAATTAATTTCAGCTCCTTCTGATTTTCCAATCCAATTCTTTTGTGATATTTTAATAGATTCAGGCCAGTCTAGTGAATCTAAATCTTCGAGTAATCTCTCTGAATAATCAGTTATTCTCATTACCCATTGTTTCATAGGTTTTCTCACTACTGGAAAACCACCTCTTTCACTAACTCCTCCGATTACTTCCTCATTAGAAAGTACTGTTCCTAACTCCTCACACCAGTTAACATCTACTTCATCAATATATGCTAACCTTTTTGAGTCAATAAATTTATTTTTTTGTTCTTCATTTAAATTAGAAGGTATTTTTAGTTGACTAATTTCGCATGCTTTATTTTTTTTAATATCAAAATAGCTATTGTATAGTTTTAAAAATATCCACTGAGTCCACTTATAGTATTCACTGTCACTAGTTTTTACCTCTCTATCCCAGTCAAAAGAAAGACCAAGAGTATTTAATTGTTCTTTAAATCTTTTTATGTTTTCTTCTGTAGTTTTTTTTGGATGTTGACCTGTTTTTATTGCGTATTGTTCTGCGGGAAGTCCAAAAGAATCAAACCCCATTGGATGCAGAACATTAAAACCTTCAAGTCTTTTATATCTTGAAATTATATCAGAAGCAATATATCCTAATGGATGGCCTACATGAAGTCCAGATCCTGATGGATAAGGAAACATATCCATTATATAATACTTTGGTTTGTCACTAATCTCAGACTTATATATTTTATTTGACAACCAATTATCTTGCCATTTTTTTTCTATTTCTAAAAAATTATATTTTGTTTTAGACATTTTACAAAATTAGTATTAAAATGTTTTAATTTATTGAAATAAGAGGTATTTCATTTCTTTCTAAAGACAATAGTAACAGGAACTCCCTCTAATTGAAATTTTGTTCGGAGTTTATTTAAGAGAAATCTTTTATAAGGCTCTTTGATATATTGAGGTAAATTACAGAAGAAGGCAATGGTCGGAGTTTTAGTAGGTAATTGAGTTATATACTTAATTTTTATATATTTTCCTTTTGTTGAAGGTGGGGGATATTTTTCAATTTCTGGAAGCATCTGATTATTAAGTTGAGATGTAGTTATTTTTTGCGATCTGTTTTCATATACCTTAATTGCTGATTCTAGAACCTTATGAATTCTTTGTTTATTTAATACTGAGCTAAAAATTACTGGAGCAAAATTTAGAGGGCTAATTTTATTATTTATTTTTTCTTCAAATTCCTTAGAACTATTTGTATCCTTATTTACTAAGTCCCATTTATTTATCATTAATATTATGCCCTTTTTATATTTTACTGCAAGTGATAAAATATTCATATCTTGACTCTCAAAACCTTGAACAGCATCTATCATTATTATACATATATCACTATTTTCCATAGCTTGAATTGATCTCATCACAGAATAAAATTCAATATTTTCCTTAACCTTTGCTTTTTTTCTAATGCCTGCAGTATCTGTTATTATAAATTCTTTTTTAAATAAATTATACTTTGTGTCAATAGAATCTCTTGTTGTTCCAGATATATTAGTAACAATATTTCTTTCTTCACCTAGAATTGCATTAATAAAAGATGATTTACCTACATTAGGTCTTCCCAGAATAGAAATTCTTGGTAAATTCTCATCATCTTTATTAATATTATTATCTAATTTATTAACAATCAAATCCAGTAAATCACCAGTACCTGATCCACTTATTGAAGAAATAGGAATAATAGGAGTTTCCTTAAGTCCTAATTCATAGAACTCGTTTGAATTTAATTCTAGTTCATAATTATCTGCTTTATTAGCAACTATAATTATATCTTTTTTAATTTGCCTAATTACTCTAGAAAAGTCATTATCTAATGTTGAAAGTCCATTTTTACAATCAACCATAAATAAAATAATATTTGCTTCATTTAAGGCTAGTATAACTTGATCCTTTATTTTTTTTTCAAAAATATCTTCTGTTTCTTCTACATAACCTCCCGTATCTATTACTGTAAATTTTTTACCATTCCACTCAGACATACCATAATGTCTATCTCTAGTTACACCACTTTCATCATGAATAATTGCTTGTCTTCTTTCAACCAATCTATTGAATAGAGTTGATTTTCCAACATTTGGACGTCCTACAATAGCAACAATATTACTCATTCAAATCAGTATTAATTAAAAGGCGAATTTAATTAATACTTATTAATTGAATATTGTTTTCTAGAATCATTGTATTTATTTTATCTAATTCAGAATCTTTAATTTCAGTCCATTTATTAAGTTCTACATCAATCAATTTAACTAACTCATCTCTAACTCCATACATCTGATCAGTAGGTTTGAAATTCCCTCTACCAGCCACACTTGATAAATGTGCAAGTTTATTATTTAACCTAATTGGAAAATTGAGAGGGTCTTGACCACTTCTGTTTTTTGTTTGATATAGGTTTTCCTCAATTTTTGAAATTCTATTAATAAGATCTTTGATTGAACTATTAATTTCTTCATGGTTTTCATCAAGTTTACCTTTGAGATTATTTAATTGATCTCTAGTTGATCTTATTTGTTTAATTGTAGTATGAATTTCTGATACCTTATCTCTAATACCAATTAAAAATTCAAACTGTTCTTTTAGATCTTCGTTTGATGATGAACTTCTCTCATCTTTTAATATTTTAAATGATTCTATCATACTTGATTCTCCAACATTAAGTTTAACATAGTATGTTCCAGGATGTGCTTTTGGTCCAGTTAATCCTGCTGCCCACATAATGAGACCATCAAATCCCTCTGCATTATTGTATCTCATATTCCATATAAATGAATTTTTATCGCCTTCTAATTTGAGAGGTGATTTTTTATCATTTAAAGTATATTTTTTAATCGTATTTTTATTTTCATCTAAAAACTCTAGTGATATATTAGAATTATCATTAACTAAACCTTCATCTATGTTGAAAAAAACTTCTACGCCATTATGATGGTTTTTTCCTTGAGTAGTTGAAGTCCCTCCCCAGCTAGGATATCCCATTCTATAACTATTTATAGGCTTAAATAAATGAAAATCTTTATTGTGGTTTGATTCATTTAATTGATGTAAAGGTGTTAAGTCATCAATAATCCATATAGACCTACCTTGAGTAGCTGCAATTAAATTATTGTTTTTAATTGTCATGTCAGTAATAGGTACAAGTGGTAAATTTATTTGAAATGATTTCCATGATATTCCGTCATCGAAAGATATAAAGAGTCCAGATTCTGTTCCACTATAAAGTAGTCCTTTTCTTTCTGGATCAGCTCTTAATACCCTTGTAAAGAAATTATTTGGTATACCATTTACTATCTTAGTCCATGTCTCACCATAATTTTTTGTTTTATACATGTAAGGTTTAAAGTCACCATCTTTATAGAGTGTTCCGGCAACATATAATCCTCCTTTCGTAAATGGATCAGGTTCAACACTATTCCACATAAGGTATTTTGGTGCATTTGGAGGAGTTACATCTTTCCAATTTTCTCCAGCATCTTTAGATACATGAATCATACCATCATCAGAAGCAGCCCAAAGTAACCCCTCTTCATATGGTGATTCACATGCTGCAAATATTGTTGCATAATATTCTACAGCGGTATTATCTTTTGTTATAGGTCCTCCAGACGGGCCTTGTTTTTCAAGTTCATTTCTTGTCAAATCAGGGCTAATAACTTCCCAAGTTTGACCCTCATTTTTTGTTACATGAAAATAATTTGAGGTTGTATATAATTTATTATTATCGTGAGGTGAGAAAAATATAGGAAAATTCCATTGAAAACGATACTTCATATCTTCAACTCCATGTCCCATAGGATTATTAGGCCATACATTAATAGTTCTCTCTTCACCTGACTTATGATCTAATCTTGATAGATAACCACCATAACTTCCGCCATAAACGATATCTGGATTATCAGGTTTTGCAGCCATATGAGCACTTTCTCCACCTGCAGAAGATTCCCAATCTCTTTCTCCAATACCACCAGAATTTACTCTATGAGGAACCCTTTGTGTACTGTTATCCTGTTGAGCTACAAGGATGTTATAAGGAAAACTATTGTCAGTGGCAACACGATAGTATTGAGCAGTAGGTTGATTCATATATGTAGACCAGCTTAAAGCAGCATCGTTACTGACTTGAGCTCCTCCATCATCACCAACAATTAATCTAGAGTTATCTTTAGGATCAATCCATAAATCATGATGATCACCATGTGGAGTTCTATATCTATCAAATGATTTACCTCCATCTTCAGACCTCCAAAAAGAAACATTCATTACATACACTCTATTTTCATTTTGTGTATCTGCATATACTCTTGTATAATACCATGCTCTTTGTCTCAAATTTCTGTCTTCATTTACTCTTTTCCAGGATTCTCCACCATTATCTGATCTAAACAAGCCACCATCTTTATTTTCAATTAGTGCAAATATTTTTTTTGAATTTACAGGAGATACTGATACTCCACTTATTCCCCAAAGACCTTTAGGTAAGCCGCTGTTTCCTGAAATGTTTTTCCAAGTTTCACCACCATTAATAGATTTCCATAAACCGGATCCTTCACCTCCGCTCTCAAGACTATATGGAGTTCTCCTTATATTCCAAGTTGAAGCATAAATTATTCTCGGATTATTTTTATCGATTGAAATATCAACAGCACCTGATCTTTCATTGGCATATAAAACTTTTTTCCATGTAGCCCCACCATCTATAGATTTATATATTCCTCTGTCTTTACTATTTTTAAATAAATCACCCATTACTGCTACATAAACAATATCTGGATTTTTAGGGTGAATAGCTATCCTTCCAACTTGAACTTGGTCTATATTTAAATTCATTTTTTTCCATGTTTCACCAGCATCATCTGACTTCCAAAACCCTCCGTATCCAGGTGATACATTTCCTCTAACTGTTTTTTCCCCGGTTCCAACATAAATTATATTAGGATCTGACTCGCTTGCTGTTACGGCACCTATTGAGCCACCAAAATATCCATCTGAAATATTCTTCCATGTAACACCAGAGTTTGTAGTTTTCCAAACACCTCCTCCTGTTGAACCGAAATAATAAGTACTTTTTGAATTAGTTGATCCAGTTACTGTTGCAGATCTACCTCCTCTGTATGGTCCAATAGACCTCCATTTGATATCTGGAATCTCATATGTAATTTGATTTGATTTTGTGTTCTTTTTATTTTGTTTTCTTTGAGATAAAACATCTGAAGAAAATGTTATTAAAAATAGTATAGCTAGTAATTTTTTCATTTTGGTATTATTTATTCTCATAAAACTATTTATTTTTTTATTTCCATCATAGATAAATTATTATTTAATGTTTTGTAAATAATGATAGAGTTTCCATAATTTAAAATTGATAATTCATTTTGATTTGATATTGGATTTATAAAATATCTTAGGTTCTCATTTAAAAAATATGATTTTTTTAATTTAAAATCAGTTATGACCATAAAGCTTTTATCTTTATTAAGGTTATAATATTGAAATTTTAAATTATTAATATTGTTAAAATTTATCCTATAATCCCCTTTAAATAGACTATATCTATCATAAGAAATTAATACTGGTTTTTTTCCTGATGCTTCATTTATAGAAATAAATTTTAAGTCTTTTTCATTTCTGTACTGATCTTTTGAGGATAATATTTTACCATCTAAGTTGATTTTATATAATTTACCATCATCGCTTATTATCTCGATTATACTTTTAGATGGGCTACTTGATTTTTTATAATATAATTTGTTTGATACCTCAGAATACAGATCTAATGGAAAACCATTATAGTTTTCACCTTTTCTATTTTTAACATAAATTTTTCCATTTTTTAATAGAATAATAATATAATCTTTCCCTCTTACCCTCGTATGAATTGGAGCTTGAACTAAATCATCTTCCATTGAAAGTGGATTCCACCCATCTAGTGTATTTCCGTTTTTATCATAAAAATAAACTTCACCATTTTCATGTGATGATATAATTCTATACCTCTTACTATTATCATAATCAATTACATTTATATTTTTTATAGGTGAATTAGATGGGTTTTCAAGAGGAAAGCCAATTAAAGGGTTTCCCTTTCTATCGTAACTGTATATTTTTCTAGAGCTAGCAAATACAATTTGTTTTTTATTGTTTTTATAATAATCAATAGTAAATATTTTAGTTACTAACTTTTCTATTGAATCAGTCCAAATTGGAGTTAAGGAATTAGAAAGGTGATAAATTATATTTTTATCATCTTGAATAATCACTTCTGGTTTATTGTCAATATGACTAAATACAATTTGAGGTTTTGATGATAAATTATTAGTAAAAGAAAACTGATTTATAATTTTATCATCATTAATTTGATAGAAATCATTACCTCTTTCACTAAGATTCAAACTCATATAAAACTTATCTTGAATT
>Ga0315331_10001166_pt1 | contig 19494 bp, 14 predicted proteins | sample M160m34915metaG_FD_203456 | JGI IMG/M metagenome (GOLD analysis project Ga0315331, IMG submission 203456) | Ammonia-oxidizing marine archaeal communities from Monterey Bay, California, United States - M1 60m 34915 | ecosystem: Environmental > Aquatic > Marine > Intertidal zone | place: USA...
CTGGTGGAAACTTAGTTGAGACTGAGCTTCTTGCTGGTTCATTTATAGACATTCTTCGTAACAGAATGGCTGTAATGCAGGCTGGAGTTACAACATTAAATGGCCTTTCTGGAAACGTAAGTATCCCTAGGCAAACTTCAGCGTCAACTGCTTATTGGGTTGGAGAAGGATCTGATGTAACTGAGAGCCAACAGGCTTTCGATCAGGTGAATCTCACACCTAAAACAATTGGTGCTACTACTGATTACACAAGAAAGCTTCTCCTTCAGACAAGCATTTCTGTTGAGACAATGGTTCGTAATGATATTGCGAAGCAAATTGCTCTTGCTCTAGATACTGCTGCTATCTACGGTTCAGGTTCCTCTAACCAGCCAACTGGTATTACAAATACAACTGGTATTGGTACTGCAACAGTTACTGGTGTTGGTACTTTTCCTGAGTTAATTGCAATGGAAACAGACGTTGCTGTTGCTAACGCTGATCAAGGCGCACTTAAGTACATCGTTAATGCGACTGCTAGAGGTGGATTGAAGAGCGTTAAGAAAGATGCTGGATCTGGTGAATTTGTTTTTGCGAACAATGAAATCAACGGTTATCCAGTAATTGTTTCTAACCAGTTAACAAACAACGACTGCTTATTCGGTGACTTTAGTCAGTTGATAGCTGCGTTCTGGTCTGGTCTTGATTTGACTGTTGATCCTTATGCAATGTCTAAATCAGGAAGCATTAGAATAGTGGCGTTACAAGACGTTGATTTCGGTGTTAAACAGCCAACTGCTTTCTGCCTCGGAACATAAACTGATGAAGGTAAAACTCATCAGAGGAGTGATGGTGGCTGGCCTTGTTAAAAAGGCTGGCTCCACACTTGAAGTTGAAGAGAACGTAGGTCGAATGTTACTTAGCAGTAACAAGGCTGAACTATTTGTTGAGCCTGCTGTTAAAAAAGCTGCACCTGCTGCAAAGAAGGTTGCGGCCCCCAAAGAAAAACCTTCTACTCCTAAAAAGGAGACAGCTTAAATGTCAGTTATTCAACAGAACCTCGGCAAATTAACTTTGATCGCAGGTCATCCAACAGCAGCTAGGACTGCTACAGGCCAAACAAGTGGTATTGATTTAAGAGTTTATGACGGTGACGTTGTATTCGTTTTAGATTCTGCTGCTGGTGCTGGTACAAGTCCAACTCTCGATGTAACAATCGAAGATTCTGCTGACAACTCCTCATTTGCAGCTATTGCTTCAGGTGCTGTTGCTTTCACTCAGGTGACTGGTACGGCTGCTGCTCAAGCAGTTTCTGTAAATAAAGATGATGCAAGACGTTACGTTCGCATCAAGTACACAATTGGCGGTTCATCAGGCCAATCATTTACATTCTCTGTAAATGGATTCGGTTTGAAAAAGTACGGCTAATTTATTTATGGCCCCCTTACGTCTGCGAGGGGGCTTTTTCTTATGGCATTTACTGAAGACATCGATATTTTCTTTGAAGATTTTTCAGATACTGTTGTGTCTGGAGGTTCTAGCGTGAAAGGAATTCTTGAACAGCCTGATGAAATAGTTGCTGATGGAGTTGTCCTCACCACCGATTATCAATTAACTGCAAAAACTTCTGATTTAGGAAGTTTGGAATTTAATGCAAGTCTTACTGTCAATGGTGCTGCTTATACGGTGCGTAGTGTTAGAAAAATAGATGATGGTGTCTTATGCATAGTTTCTCTTACTAAGACTTAAATAAAAATGGCTACTAAACGAGAACAAATTCTTGCTGCTTTAAAAACTCAATTAGCTGGAACAACTGGAGTAGGAACTCGTATTTTTAGAAGTAGGCCAGAAGCGTTTAAAAGAGCAGATACTCCATCAATTGTTATTGAGCCAACAAATGATCAACCAAGTATAAATTCATCTACTTATTTAAAAATTGATTGGACGTTAACTGTTCGAGTTGTCGTTATTGCTAGAGGGAATGTTCCTGATAATGTTGCAGATCCAACGATTGAGAGTCTTCATACCAAAATGGTCAATGATCCTACGATTGGAGGACTTGCTTTAGATGTAAGACCATCTAGTACAAGCTTTGAATTTCTTGAGGCTGATCAGCCAGCAGGAATAATAATGTGTGAGTATGAAGTTGATTATCGTTCTTCTTATAACAATTTATCGTCTTAAAAGTTATGCCTAACAACCCACTTCCTCTACTATGAACGAAGTAAATCCAAGCGAAGGCGGTAGTTATTCGCTTGACCCAGAAACAGGCGAACGCACTTTAATTAAGCGCACTTCTCCCTCTATCCCAAATCAGGTAAAAGAAAATGGCACTTCTGGAAAGGAAACGAGTAATTCTTCTGGAACTGGAAAGCAGCTACGGAACAGATCCAACACCAACAGGAGCAGACGCAATACTAGTAAGCGATCTGTCGATAACTCCACAAGCGAGTGATGTTGTCTCAAGGGATTTAATACGTCCGTATCTTGGCTCTTCAAGGCAATTATTAGCTAACACAAGGGTTGAATGTGCGTTTAGCGTAGAACTTGCAGGATCGACAGCAGCAGGCACAGCACCAAGAGTTGGCAAAGCTTTAAGAGCATGTGGATTCAGTGAAACTGTTGCTGCCAATACAAGTGTTACTTATGCGCCTGTATCTGGATCGTTTGAGTCAGCAACTATTTATTACAACGTAGATGGTGTTTTACATAAGACCACAGGTTGTCGAGGAAGCTGGGCTTTAGAAGCTTCTGTAGGAGAAATTCCTAAATTGAATTTTTCTTTTCAAGGCATATATGTAGCTCCAGCAGACGTTGCTCTTCCTACGGTTAGTTATGGAAATCAAGCGACACCATTAATTTTTAAAAATGGAAATACAACTGGATTCCAATTTTTGTCTTATAACGGTGCTTGTCAGTCTATTGAATTTGACGCTGGTGTAACGACCACCTATATGGAATTAATTGGAGGAACAAAAGAAGTACACATTATTGATCGAAATTCTGCTGGTAGCGTCACTATTGAAGCCCCAACGATTGCACAAAAAGATTATTTTGCTGCTGCTTTAAGTGATACGTCTTTAGGTAACTTAGCTTTTACTCATGGATCAGACGCTGGCAATATTGTTCAATTTACTTCAAGTAAGATTGACATAGGAGATGTGTCTTATGGAGAAGAAAATGGCATTGTAATGGCTGAAATTCCTATCACTGCATGTCCATCTACCAGTGGTAACGATGAGTTCTCTTTGATATATAGGTAAAAGGGGGCTTACGCCCTCTCTTTTTATGAGTAGAGTGGCGAAGTATCTCTATTAATTATCTAATGAGTTTTGTAAGGAAGAAAATTTCTGCCTATCCTTGGCCTGTTGAAATAAAAAAACCTTCAGAAACAAAACCAGGAGAATTTGAAAGTTCTACTTTTATTATTAAATTTAAAAGATTAAAGAAGTCAGAACTTACAAAGTTTGAAGCTGAACAAGATTATGGTGCTTTAAAAAAAATTATTGTTGGATGGAGTCAAATTCAAGATGAAGAAGGAAAAGACATTCCTTTTACTGAAAAAGAATTAAAAGCTTTTTCCGAAGACGTTGATTTTGTTGCTGGAGTGGTTCAAGCATTTGGTGATTTCTATAAAAATGCAAATGCAAAAAACTAACTGATGCTGCTCTTTATTGGGTTTCGGGTGGCAGCGGATCAAATCAACAGGCAGATGAAGATGCCAAAATATTTGGCATAAAATTACCTGAGAAACCAGAAGTAGATACAGAAGAAAATGGTCAATGTCTTGTCTGGGAAGAGAATTGGGAAACAGTCTTAATGTTTTTAAGAATGCAAACTCAATGGTCTATGTCTTTTGGTGGAGTTGTAGGTCTTAAATATGAGGTGTTGTTAAGTGCAGGAGGCTTATTTGACATATACAATGTAGAGAACAGACGAGAGATGTTTGAGGATTTAAAAATCATGGAATCTGCTGCTCTCACCGAAATGAATAAGAAGGGTTCTTGATATGGCAAAAGTTGTTGAAGTTGTTTCTTTAAAACTTGATTTACAAGGCTTTGCACAGTTGCAAGGTTTAGGCAATAAATTTAAAAAATTAGAAAATCCAATTAAATTAACTGGGCAAGGTGTAACAAGATTAAAAAATGAAATTTTAGGTTTAGGAAAAGTAGTTCCTAATACTGTTGGTCATTTAAATAATCAAGCTGATGCTTTAAGAAGAGTTCGTCAAGATGTAGAGATTGGTACACAAGAATTTAGAGAACTTACAACAGAAATTAACAGGGTAAATAATGCAATAACTAAAGCTAATGCTTCGATGAATAAAACGAAGTTTGGTCGTAAGGATATGTTCCAAGGGTTAGGCACAGTTGCTGGTGCTACTGCGTTTGGTGGCCCTTTACCTGGAATAACTGGATTAATTGGTGGTGGAATAAGTAAACTTGCTGGCGAAGGATTTGCTGCTGGTACTCTTCCTGGTGTTGCAGCAGGTTTTGCATTAAAGCCTGCTGTTGAGGCAGTAAGTGGTGCAACTACATATGCAGCAGATATAAACAAATCAAAAATTGCTTTAGAAGGAGCAACCAAGATAGAAGGAGATCCAGCAGCTTCTATGGAGGCATATAAAGATGCATTAGCAACTGCTGCAAGAGTTACTAAAGAGTTCAATGTTCCTCAAGAGATAGCAATTAAAGGTATGACTCGGCTAAGTGCTGCGGTTATTGGTGCTGGAGGAAATGTACATAATGCTTCTTTGGCGTTTACAAGTGTAATTGCAGCTATTAAAGGTACAGCAGGTAGCTCGGAAGATGCAAAAGCAGCGATAACTGCCCTGGTTCAGATCTATTCAAAAGGCAAGGTATCAGCCGAAGAACTTTCTGGGCAACTCGGTGAACGCTTCCCTGCAGCCGTGACTAAGTTTGCAAAGGCAAATGATATGGAAGCTGCAAGTTTGCAGAAGATGTTGAAAGATGGAACGGTAGGTCTAGATATGCTTGAGAAATTTGTAATTTCTCTTGGTAAAGAATATATTCCAATTGCTAAAAAGATTGCTCAGTCAAGTGAAGAAGCAGGCGCAAGAGCAAGAGTTGCGTTTAATGAATTACGAATATCTGTTGGTAAACAATTAATCCCTATTGGAGAACAATTCCAAGAAATTGGTATTCAAATTTTAACAACTATTTTGCCAGCAGTTGTAACTATTGCTCAGGCTATGCTTCCTGTTTTCAAAGCTATAGCTGACACAATTCAATTTGTAGTTGATAATTTCCATGTACTTGCTTCTGTTTTAGCTGTCGCTGGAGGTGTCGCTGCTGGCGTAGCCATACAAGTTAGTGGTTTAGGGGCTGCTTTAGCAGGATTGAATTTAGCAATAGTAGTGAAGCAAATAGGAGGACTGATTTTTGCTTTAAAGGCAATGACAATTGCTCAATACAAAGCAAATATTGCTGCTTTTGCTAATCCTTATGTTGCGTTAGCTGCTGGGCTTACTATTGCTACAATTGCTGCTTATAGGTTCGCTACAGCAAACGATAGATTAAAAGCAAAATTATCATCTGGGGATGCAAGCGAAGAAGATGTAAATAAAGTATTTAAGAGAAGATTAGAAATTCAAAGACAAATTACGAAATTGGAAAATAATGATGATAGACGAGGCAAAACAACAAGAGCAAATAAAATTGTAAAATTAAAAGAAGAATATGCCGAGTTAACTATTGCAATAGAAGAGTTTAGAAAAGCAGTAGAAGATGGAGCTTCTGTAGAAGAGTTAATGAAAAAAGCCATGCAAATGCCTGGTATGGGAGGAGATGGAACAGGTAAATCACCGTTAGCAAAGTTTGCAGATGATTTAAAAGATTTCAAACCAGCCGTTGAAGACGCTGTGGTAGGTGCATTCGGAAAATTAGAAGATACGATTATGGATTTTGTTCAGACAGGAAAACTTGCCTTTGGAGATTTAGCTCGTTCAATTATTGCTGATATGGCAAGAATTGCGGTAAGAGCAGCAATTGTTAAACCTTTGATGAACTTTATGTTCCCAGGTCTTTTTGCAAAAGGAGCAGCATTTGCTGGTAACAATATTGTTCCTTATAGAAAAGGTGGAGTTGTAAATAGTCCAACAATGTTCAAATATGGTGGGTCACAATTAGGGATCATGGGGGAAGCTGGCCCAGAAGCCATAATGCCTCTCAAGAGAGGAAGAAGTGGGAAACTTGGAGTTGAAATGCATGGTCGTGGTGGAGGTGGAACAACCAATGTCAATTACACAGGGCCAACATTGAACTTTAATGGTGATGAGTATGTACCTAAGTCTGCGGTAGGTAGCATTGTTAATGCTGCTGCAAATAAAGGTGCAAACATGGGTGAAACAGCAACAATGAGATCATTGCAAAATAGTCGTTCAGCTAGAGGGAGGATTGGAATTAGATGAGTATCGTTCCGATAATTACGTTCATAGAAATCTATGATCCTAAAAATGTTCCACCTTCAGGTGATATTGCAGGGGCTATTGAGCATCGGTTCCAAAATAGTGAACCAAGTCTTAGTGGTATTCAATGGTCTGGCCCAGATCCAGTACATACAACAAATAATAAATTTAGTTTTCTTGCCTTTATTTATCAAGGCGCAACCAGAACAAAGGATGGAAGTAATCTTGAGTCTGCCTTGATTTTGGCAAATGAAAGTAATGATAGAGAAGGTATCCCTTCAGTTGGTGCAAATAAATTATCAATGAGTTATGCAGCAGAAGCTGTCAATAATGGTTGGAGTGTTAGGGTGTCTACCTGTCAGATGACTGATACAACATTTAGTTCAATAAAAACAATATTGGCTACTGATATATGGAAAATAGTTTCCATGGGTTATGACAATGCATCAATTGAAATCTTATTAACTTCTTCTATAGATGCTGTAGGAGGGAATACTGGACGTTTTTTAACAAGCAGTTTAGTAGGGCATTTACCTGTTACAGCACAAATTCAAACAAGGTGAAGACTGCAATGTTGTTAGGGTTGCCTTATCGATTAGGGGCCAATCCAGATCAACACAAAGCTGCTGATTGCGTAAGTCTTGCTGGACAAGTTATTAGAAATTATGGAATAGATTTTCCTACTCAAGAACGGCATTGGTACAGGCGATTAAGACAAAAAGATTATGAGGTATTTCGTGATGAACTAAAAAAGTGGGGAACACTCACAACAACCGCTAATATTGGAGTTGTAGCTCTCTGCAAAGCAGAAAAAGGTTACGGATTAGCAGTTTATTGGAAAGGCGGTTGGCTATCATTCGTAGACAAGACGGTTCGTTGGACTCCCATAGAAGGCTTGGGGGTAATCGAACTTTATTACCCTTCGAGGTAGAGCTATGTGAAGCAATAGGTGTTACGCCAAAAGAATATTTTGAATTTCTAGATTTAACAGATGCTTATAATTTGCAACAAAAAAAAGGTTATGAAAATGTTCCTTTAATTGTTAATGGAGGATTAGAAACATGGATTGTAATTGAAGGTGGTAAATGGCTTGGTTTAACTTTTTGGGGCAAAGTTGCAGTAACTGTTGCTTTGGTTGCAGCAGCCTATTTACTTGCTCCTAAGCCACAAGATCAAAGTGCAGGGCCAAGATTAGATATTGGAGGCATTCAAGGTAGAAGTCGTTTCAACCCTACAAATGGATTTGAATCTCTTCAAGATTTAGCTGCTCTCGGTTCTTTTATTCCTTTAGTCTATGCAAGTCGAGGTGTCAGAGTTTCTAGTCAATTACTTTGGTCGCAAATAAGAACTACTCAGTATGGTGAAACTATTAATGCAATTGTTTTGTTTTCTAATGGTGAAATAGGAGAAAAACCACAATTTGATTCATTGGCTTTGGGTGAAACTTTTCTAGCTGACCTTCCTTTATCTAAACAAAAAGTATATTTTTCTACAGGTGCAACATTTGATAACAGATTGAAAGGAGTTTCTGATAGTGAAACTCCTCCAAGTAGCTCTGATCAATATCCAAATGGTACATCAAAAAATACACATAATTATGCGTATAGAAGTAATAGAGAATATGACGATAGTGATCCTTTTATGGTGAAATGTTATGAACAAACTAGGTTTGTTTATAAGCCAAGTTTTAGTTGCACAAAAACTCCTAGCACTAATAGTAAGTTTGGAGTTTACTCACCAATGCCTAATGGAAATGCTTATAAAGTCGTTTGGGAATTACTTTTATTAGCAAAAGATGGAGATGATGATATAAAGCAAGATTCAAGAGTAAAAATGGGAAAAATTACTCATAAATATCCTAGATATGTAGGTATAACAAGGAATGCTAGTTCTAATTTTTACAATTCAGTTGGCAATGGTGTTGTATTAACTCCTGATCAAGTTAAGAGTGCTATTGATTCTTCTTCAGGAGATTTAATTGTTAATTATCATATTTATCATGCAGTAGAAGAATCAGCATGGATTGATTCATCTATAACCAATGTTGATCAATCAAAAAAATGGAATAAATTTTCACCTTGGGGTTCATCTGATGCTAAATCTGTTGCTGATACCACCAGAGAATTTGTAGATGACACAATAGCTGTAGGTGAGCAATATATGATTGGTTCAACATTGATGACGGTTCTAGAAGAAGATAATGGCAACAGATGGGTCTCTGGATATCAAGGTTTTCAAAAAACAATAAAATTACAAGCAGATGAACCTGGTTATTTAGAATTTAGGAACTCAGATGAAACAAGACTTCCTGATCAATCTTTAGTTGTTCAAAAAGCAAATCTTGCAACTTTTTCAAACACAAGAAAATGTAATATTACAGAGATAGGAATTAAAAGTATTGTTTGGAGGCAAATAAATGGTTTTCCTAATGTAAATGCAATGCCTTCTCAAGCTCGTATTAGAAGTTATGAAGATAAAAATGGTGGTATTCAATTAGGTAATGTAAGTAAATATGTTAAACGTCTTAGTTTTTTTGTTTTACAAGCAAAGAAATTAAATTCTGGAGATGCTTTTCAAGACGTAAATACTACACTTATTTGTGTTAAAGGTTCTTCTCCTGTTGCTCAGTATAATGTTCTTAATGTTAAATCAATTGATGGCCCAAATCAATTTGAATTTAGATTTAAACCTGTACCAGGAAATGTAGTTCTTCATTATTATTCTGGAGCAGTACATGTTCTTAATTATTCAGCACAACTTCGCAGAGAAACAAATTATACTTTAGGGTTGCAAATTTCATATCATGCTCAATTAGAGTCATTACCTACAGATAAAACAAATGGTAATCAATTTACAAATAATTCTGAATGGGATAGAGGAGGTTTAGGTGGTGCTTTAGATGAGGAGACAGGAGAGCCTCTTCCTATTCTTGGCCCTGTTGAACAATTTTCTCCTATGGAGAGTGGAACTTTACCTGTTGATGAAGATCTAGTTTATGAGTATCGAACTACGCCTTTTCTTCCTGATGGCGTAACTACTTATTACGGAAATGGACTTAACAATGATCCTAATGCTGGACAACCAATGTTTAGTCAGCATACAAATGTAACTAATTACAATTATAAAGGAACTCCTATTGTTGGGAATGCTTATTACAGTCCACAAAAAGGAATTTATGCATTATCTGAACCTAGAGGTGATAAGACACGTTGGCATTTTACTTTTGGTGGAACTTTAATTTCTAACACGTTTTATAAGGATTATCCTACAAATTATTCGCCTTATAGAGATAGTGATTGGAGCGATGGCATAGAAGAAGTTGATAGCAATGGCAATGGAACTGGAATATTTCATAGATTTAGAATTGCAAGAAATCCTAGTTCATGGGGTGGAGGAGCCGATTGGAGAGGTGGTGCTGGGAATGGAAGAAATTATTATGCGATTGCTGTACAAAAATCAAACAAGCGTCCTTCAATAACAATTACTACGGACGAAAGACCAACAACAACAACGAAAGGTACTGGTGTTGGTTTAACTATTCATGTTAAAAAAACAACAGACGGAACTGATACTTTTAAAGAATATACATTAGGAGCTTCAGGAACTAATTATCAAGATGGTGACACAGTTACTATTAATAGTGAATCTCCTACTCAAACTTTAATTGTTACAATTGATCCTCCCCCATTAGATGTTGGAGATATTAATACACATAGTGATTGGAGAATGGAAGGAGGAGATGGAACGGCTGATTATTATACAAAGTATTGGAGTATTGTTAAACATAATCCAAATAATGCAATAGCTGATTATTTCTTATTTGACGCAGAATCTTCAAGCCATGAAAATGGCCCTGAACATGAATTGACATATGTAAATGAAATTACACATGCAGGTAGTAGTAGTAATCCAGAAATTAATTATGGAAAACTTGCAATAGCAGGTATTCGCATTGGAGCTACAAATACGTTAAGTAGTTTTGGTTCTTTTACTGCATTTATTGAAAAAGGAATAAAAGTAGATCGTTTAATTCCAGATTTAAATCCTAATTCTGGTACTGGTTATTTAACTAGAGATTCTGAAACAGCTTCTACTAATAATTTTGTAGAGATAGCTCATGATTTATTAACAAATACTATGTATGGCGTTGGCGATATTGTTGGACATGATGGTGTTGATCGTCAAAGCATGATTGAAGGGGCTAGGTATTGTAGAGCTAATGGTTTTTACTGGGATGGAGTTATAGATAGTAAATTTAATTTAAGAGAATTTATTTTTGAACATGCTGGTTATAACTTTTTAGATTTTTCTATTTTAGGTGGTCGTTTTTGTTTAAAGCCAAGTTTTCCTGTTGATGGTGATTATAAAATTAATTATGACGCAGGAGTTAACACAGGGATTGATGTAAAAGCTTTATTTACTGATGGAAATATGAAAGATATAAAAATTACATTTTTAACGCCAGAAGAACGGAAAATGTTTAAAGCAACCGTTATTCATAGAGAAAACAATCGAAATAGTAGAAACATAGGAGGTTTTCCTGAAAATATTGCAAAAACTTATGCTTATAATCCCACAGGGAAAAATTTATCAGATTTTTATGAAGACGCAGAAAACCTACCAGAAGAAGTTTTTGATTTAAGTAATTGGTGTACGAGTGAAAAACATGCAAAAACATTTGCCGCTATAGCTTTATCAATAAGAAAAGAAGTTGATCATGGAATTGTTTTTCAAACACCTCCTAGTTCTGTTTTTGGATTGATAGCAGGCAATTACATTCGAGTTTTAACTGAAATGACACATACAAGTCGTTTTAATAATGGAAGTATTGATGAAAACGGAATCGTTATTTCTAGGTCAACAATTTCTGGTTCAATAAATGCTTATGTCTGGAGTCCAGGTACGTTAGGAGGCATAACAACAGCACAATTTACTGTTAATAGTAATGGTGAAAACTCAGCAGGTTTAAAAAATAAATTGTTTGCCCAAGTTGACACCACCGAAGAAGATAGAATTTATAAAGTTGAATCTATTACTTATGGTGAAGAAGGTTTTATTCAGATAGCTGCTAGCCATGTGCCTTTAACATCTGATAACAAGCTTGCAATTTTATATAATGCAAGTCCTGATCCTGTAAATGGCGTTAACTTTACTCTTAGATTCCCTGAACTAAGTCGATAATGGCAAAATTCACCCCTACAAATCTAATCCCTTCGGCAAGAAGTTATTCTCCTGGTGAGTATCCTCAAGTTGAATTTGAGGCAAATAATGGTGTTAAGACTGTTATTCGTTATGGAAAAAATCGAACTGGATCTACTTTTAATTTGGCATTTAATAACATTCAAGATTCAGATGCTGCTGCAATTTTACAAAATTATGAAGATATAAATTCAGTTTGGGATGAAGTTGATTTTTCTGGAACTAAAGTTCTTGAAGGAGCTTCTAGTCAGATGCAGTCATATTTTGTAGAAAGAACAGAGTTAAAATGGCGATATGATGGCCCTCCAATGGTGACAAGTGTCTATCCTGGACGTAGCAATGTTGAATGTAAATTTGTTGCTTGCCTCGATTCGCCTTAGAATATAATGACTGTTTAATTTAACGATTGTCGTGGGCTACTATTCAGGCGGTGATGGGTTGATGAAAGTGGGTACTACCACTGTCGCAACCGTAACTACATGGAGTTTTACTGCATCACAAGAAACCTTAGATATCACAACATTAGGTGATCACGACAGAAAACTTGTTGGTGGAACTCGTAGTGTTTCTGGTAGTGCATCTATCTCTTGGTATTCCGCATCAGGTGCAACTGCTGGAGACAAGATGGCTTCTACCTTAATGGGCAATCTAATAAAGTTAGATGGTTCTGTTTCTGATCAAGTAGCTTTAACACTTGGCATTACTGATTACGATAACCAAGAAAAAAGCATTACTATGACTGTCGTTTTGACAAGTATTGCTATGACTAGTAGTCAAGGTGAAGTCTTGTCTGCTGAAGTTTCCTTTGAGGCTGCTGATGCACCTACTGGGCTTACTCTTAACGCTGCTTAAATAGATGCCCACCTATTTAGGTAGTGGAGGGTTCATTGAACTCAAAAGAACATCAATGGAGCATTCTTTAAATGCTTCATTAGTTCCTAGTGACGTTAATACTTCAAGAAAAAGATTTTCAGTAACTGGAGTTAAATCAAATATTATTACTGGAGACAAAGTTGAAATAAAAAGGACAGATAGTACTGCAAATTTAGAATTAGTTTCTGGTCATTCAGCTAATGATGGTAGTTGGTTTGCTCATGTAGATGACATAGGAGGGATTCGTTTATATGAGAATTTTGGATTGGCTGTTGGTGGGACAAAAGTAAATGCTAAAACTTTAGTTGTCCCTTCGGGTAATCAAGAAATTTCAATAATTGCTAGGAATAAAAATTACAGACCTTTAGCAAGAATTGAAGAGTATGAGTTCACGACACAAAGAGATCAAATAGAAATTAGTCAACTAGGTGATGCTTTTAAGAGGCAATATGACAACGGTCTGATTCAAGGACAAGGTTCAATGACTTGTTTTTGGGAACATAGATATGTTTCGACTGACCCTGATTATTCAACGGGGCAAGAATTTTCTTCTTATTTAGCTCGTTTGATTTTACGAGTACAGCAGGGGTCAGATTTTTTTGGTCGATTTTTTCTTTATAGAGAATCTGCTGCTTCTGCTAATAATGCTTGGTACGAATGTGATGCTCAAATAACAAGTTGTACCGTTACTATTCCTAATATTGGGATAGTAAAAACTCAAATTGAATTTATTACTTCAGGAGAATTTAATCTTCAAGTAGGTGCAACGCCTGGTTATGTTTTACAAGAATCTACTGATCACCTATTACAAGAGGATGGAAGCAAAATTTTCTTAGAAGATGATGCGACATAATATATATAACGTATAAACTGTCCCTAAAGACTAAGAGTTAAATGGCTGACCTTCAAATAAGTCAACTGCCTCAATTACTTGAAGCAGATTTGGCAGGTGGGGATGAACTTGCAATTGTTGATGATAGTGCGTCAGAGACAAAACGAATTACAGCGAAAGCTTTAATTGAAAAAGGTGTTGCTTTAATTGATGCTGGTTCAATTCCTGGTACAGCATTAGCAAGTCTTGGGACAGGAACTGTAAATACAGCGGCTGTAGCTGATGACGCTATAACAGCAGCTAAAATTGTGGCAGGAGCAGTAGGCGCAAGTGAGATAGCTGATGGATCAATAACAGCTACAGAAATAGCAGCTAATACTATTACCGCAACACAGATAGGAACAAATGCAATAGGTGCTAGTGAACTAGCCGATAACGCTGTTGATACTGCTGCCATAGCTGATGCTGCTGTAACTGCTGTAAAAATTGCCGATGCAACTATTACCTATGCAAAATTAAACCTTAGTGATGGAGACATAGCAGGAGCAAAGATTGCAAATAATTCTCTTACTGCTGGACAAATAGCTGCTAATGCAATTGGAGCAAGTGAACTTGCCGATGATGCTGTAGATACAAATGCTATTGCTAATGTAGCTGTTACAGGAAGCAAGATTGCAAGCAATGCAATCACAAATATCAAGATTACAGACGCAACAATAACAGGAGCAAAATTAGTTAATGACACAATTACATCAACACAGATAGCTGCTAATGCAATTACAGCTTCTGAATTGGCAGATGATGCTGTAGATACTGCTGCAATTCTTGATGATGCTGTAACTTCGGGAAAACTTGCTGCTGGTGCTGTTGACACAACAGCTTTAGGTGCAGCGGCTGTAACTGGAGCAAAGATAGCTGGAACAACTATTACAGCAGCAAATATTGCCGCTGGAACTATTACGGCTACTGAACTTGCAGCCAATTCTGTTGGTGCTAGTGAGATTGCGGCTAATGCTGTTGGTGCTAGTGAGTTGGCTGACGATGCGGTTGATACTGCTGCAATAGTTAATGCAGCAGTTACCAATGCGAAGATTGCCGATGGAACTATTACTTATGCAAAATTAAATCTTTCAGACGGTGATATCCCTGCTGCCAAGATTGCCGCTGGAGCAATTGGTAATACTCAGATAGCAGCAAATGCTGTTGGGGCAACTGAACTAGCAAATGACGCAGTTGATACCGCTGCAATTCAAAATTTAGCAGTAACTGGAGCAAAGATAGCTGCCACCACAATTACAGGAGCAAAAATAGCTGCAACAACAATTGAAGCTGGAAATATAGCTGCTAATACAATTACAGCCTCAGAAATAGCAGCAAATGCAATAGGTGCTTCAGAGTTAGCAGACAATGCAGTTGATACAGCGGCGATAGTAGACGCAGCAGTTACTAACGACAAAATTGCAAATACAACGATTGCTTATGCAAAATTAAATTTATCAAATGGAGATATTGCTGGAGCAAAAATTGCTGATAATTCTCTTACAGCAACTCAAATAGCTGCTAACGCTATAGGTTCTAGTGAGCTAGCAAATAATGCAGTTGACACCAATGCCATTGCAGATGATGCCGTAACAGGAGCAAAAATTGCGGCGGCAACAATTGAAGGAGCAAATATTGTTACTGGCACTATTACTGCGACTCAACTAGCTGCTGATTCTGTAGGAGCAAGTGAAATTGCCGCAAACGCAGTAGGAGCTTCAGAACTTGCAGACGATGCGGTAGATACAGCAGCAATAGCAAACTTGGCAGTTACAGGAGCCAAGATTGCAAACGCAACCGTTACAGCGGCAAAGTTAAGTTTGTCTGCTGGAGATATTGATGGAACAAAAATTGCTAATGATTCACTTACAGCAACTCAAATTGCTGCAAATGCAATAACAGCTAGTGAGTTAGCTGATAACGCTGTAGATACCGCTGCTCTTGCTGCTAATTCCGTAACAGCAGCAAAGATTGCAGCTAATGCAGTTGGAGCTTCAGAACTAGCTGATGATGCTGTAGATACAGCAGCCGTAGCAAATGGAGCAATAACAACAGCAAAACTTGCTGATGGTGCTGTTACAACAGCCAAGCTTTCAGGAACTATTGAAGCTGGAACTCTTGCTGATGGTGCTGTTACAACTGCGAAACTTGCAGACGATGCGGTTACAGCAGCCAAGCTTGGGGCAGGTGCAGTTGATACAACTGCTTTAGGAGCAACTTCTGTTACAACAGCAAAAATAGCTGCTGGTGCAGTTACTGATGCAAAAGTAGCAACTGGAATTAGTGGAACGAAACTTACTGATGCAACAATTACTGCTGCAAAATTAAATACAGCAAATATAGATAGATCGCTAAACGTAGCGTCTGGAAACTTAGGAATAAATAATGTTATTTCTGCTGGAACATCTGCTGGAATTAGCTATAACGCTCAGGGCTTAATAACCGCTACAACTGCACTAGTAGCAAGCGATTTGCCAGTTGCGACAACATCCGCTGTTGGTGGTGTTTCAATTGCTAGTGCTGGTGGATTATCAGTTACAGGAGCAGGTGCATTATCTATTGCAGCAACAACGACTGGAGCTACAGCGACAAAAGTCACTTTTAACAACTTTGGTCAAATAACAGCAACATCTACTCTTGCTGCTGCCGATCTGCCTGTTGCAACTGCTAGTGCTGTTGGTGCGGTTTCTGTTCCTACAGGAGGCCCACTTTCTGTTGATTCAAACGGTGCAATTACAGTTGTCGATTCAGGAGTAACGGCAGGGACAGGAATAAAAGTAACAGTTGACGCAAAAGGCCGAGTAACTAATCTTGCAACTCTTTCAGATAGTGATCTTCCTAACCATAGTGCAGCGTTATTAACTTCTGGAAGTATTCCAACAGCAAGAATTGCTAATGATGCAATCACAGGAACCAAACTTGCAAATGCTTCAACAACGCTATTTGGCTCTGTAGGTCAGACCGGGTTCCCGACATCCGAGTTCACAGGGCAATTTTTCTTCGATTCAGTTTCTGAAGATTTATATATATATGATGGAAATGCTTATCAACCAATAACAACTTTAACAAAAGGTTCGCTGGTCTTTGGTGGTACTTTTAACGCTGGAACAAGTAAAGTTGCAAGTGTAACAACAGCAGGTGCAGCAGCAGGTTTAAGCGTTGGAAGTAATGTTCCAACTCCTACAAGTTCGACTGATGGTTTATATTTAGTAGTTGAAAATGCTGGAACCCCAAGTGCGCCAGCACCTGTAGTTGCACTTGCTCCACCAGATTACATTTTAGGTGTTACAAATACAGGTGGAAGTTCATGGGAAGAAATTGATTTATCACAGACTATTGCTGGGCAAGTTGCAAGCAATATTGTTTTCACTCCATATGGTCAAATTGGGGCAACTAATGTTCAAGATGCACTTCAAGAATTAGAAACAGAAAAACTAGCACTTACAGGTGGTACTGTCACGGGTCAAGTGCTATTTGGTCATACTGGATCGCTTGTTTTCGAGGGTGCAAGTGCTGACGCATATGAAACAACTTTAGGAGTAGTTGATCCAACTACAGCAGATAAAACAATACTTTTACCTAATACTTCTGGAACTTTAATAACAAATAACGATTCTGGGACAGTGACTAGCTCAATGCTTGCTGATGGAACCATCGTTAATGCTGATATAAATGCTTCTGCTGCTATAGCCCTTACCAAGCTAGAAGGCATAACTGCTGCGAAAATAATTGTTGGTAATGGATCAGGCGTTGCTGCTCAAGTTTCTGTAACAGGTGATATATCAATATCTGATGCTGGGGTTGTTGCAATTACGGCTGCTTCCATTGTTAATGCTGATATTTCTAGCTCTGCTGCAATTACAGGTTCAAAGGTTACAACTGGAACGACAAGTGCCGTTGGTGTTCTTCAATTAACAGATAGTGCCGCTTCCACTTCTGCTACTACGGCTGCAACTCCTGCTGCTGTAAAGATTGCGAAGGACGCTGCTGACGCTGCTGCTACAACAGCAAATGCGGCGTTGCCGAAAGCTGGCGGCACAATGACTGGCAATTTGATTCTGGATAATGCTTCGGAATTGCGTTTTACAGAAGCTGATTCAGATGGTGCAAATTACACAGCATTAAAAGCTCAGGCTCAGACTTCAGACATAACACTTACTCTTCCTGCTACAGCACCAACTGCTAACCAGGTGCTTAAGGCTAATGCCAGCACACCTACCACTCTTGAATGGGCAACTGATACAACCAATACTGCTGCGGCAGATATAACTGGAACGACTCTTGCTTCTAATGTTGTTGCAAGTTCTCTTACTTCAGTTGGGACTCTTACTTCTCTAACAGTTAGTGGAACAATAACTGGAGATGTAACTGGAGACTTAACTGGTAACGCAGATACAGCAACAATATTGGCAACGGCAAGAACAATTGGTGGGGTTAGCTTTAATGGTTCAGCAAATATAGATTTACCAGGCGTTAATACTGCTGGCAACCAAAACACAACAGGAAATGCAGCAACGGCAACAAAGTTTGCTTCTGCGGTCACAATTGGTGGTGTTAGTTTTGACGGTTCAGCAAATATTGATCTTGCAGGTGTTAATACTGCTGGTACTCAAGACACGTCAGGTACAGCAGCACTCGCAACCCAGTTCACAGTCACAGCAAATAATGCAACAGATGAGACTGTTTATCCGATTTTTGTAGATGCAGCTACTGGATCTCAAGGTGCTGAAACAGATTCTGCTTTAACTTACAACCCTTCAACTGGAGCTTTAACTACAACAACCTTTATCGGAGCATTAACTGGAAATGTTACAGGGAATATTACTGGTAATACTTCTGGATCTTCTGGTTCATGTACTGGCAATGCTGCAACAGCAACTGCTTTACAAACAGCAAGAACCATAGGGGGCGTTTCGTTTGACGGAACAGCAGCTATTGATCTTCCAGGTGTTAATGCAACTGGTAATCAAGACACCACAGGTAATGCTGCAACCTTTACGGCAACGGCTAATAATTCAACTGATGAAACTGTTTATCCTGTATTTATTGATGGAGCAACAGGAGCGCAGGGTGCAGAAACAGATACAGGTTTTACTTATAATCCTTCTTCTGGAGCTTTAACTGCAACATCATTTGTAGGTGCGTTAACAGGTAACGCTTCTACAGCGACAGCACTTGCTACGGCTAGAACAATTGGAGGTGTTAGTTTCGATGGTACTGCTGATATAGCTTTACCAGGTGTTAATAGTGCAGGTAGTCAAAGTACTACTGGTAACGCTGCTACGGCAACAAAACTTGCTGCAACTGTAGATATAAACGGTGTTGCTTTTGATGGTTCTGCTGATATTACGGTTACTGCTGCTGCTGGAACATTAACTGGTGCGACTCTTGCTAGTGGAGTAACAGCATCAAGTTTGACTTCTGTTGGCACTCTTGGAAGTTTGGCAGTTAGTGGAAATGCAACTGTTGGTGGAAATGCAACTATTACTGGAAATCTAGTTGTAAATGGAACTACTACAACGGTTTCAAGTACTACCGTTGAAGTCGCTGATAAAAATATAGAACTTGGCAAGGTTTCAAGTCCTGATGATACAAGTGCAGATGGAGGAGGTATAACTTTACTTGGAGCTACAAATAAGACATGGAATTGGGTTAACGCTACTGACGCTTGGACATCTTCTGAGCATATTGCTTTACCAGATGACAAGAAAATATTATTTGGGGCTGGAACAGACTTAAGTATTTATTCAGATGGATCTGAGGGCATACTTGGGATTCCAGATGGAGGAACACTCAAGATTAAAGATGGTAGTAATACAATGGCTACTTTCTCAGGAGCCAGTAATCAATTAGATATTGGGGTTCATACTGTTTTCATTGGTGCTTCAAGCAACGCCGCTTGGGACAAAGCAAATAATAGATTTAGCGGAACAATTACAGAGATAAATGTTACTGCTAATAATTCAACAGATGAGACTTGCTATCCATTATTTGCTGACGGTGCAACAGGTAGCCAAGGGGCTGAATCAGATACAGGTTTAACTTATAACCCTTCTAGTGGATTGTTAACCAGTACTGGTTTTGCAGGGGCATTGACTGGAAACGTCACAGGTAATGTTTCTGGATCAGCAGCGACAGTAACGAC
>Ga0315331_10001168_pt1 | contig 19488 bp, 13 predicted proteins | sample M160m34915metaG_FD_203456 | JGI IMG/M metagenome (GOLD analysis project Ga0315331, IMG submission 203456) | Ammonia-oxidizing marine archaeal communities from Monterey Bay, California, United States - M1 60m 34915 | ecosystem: Environmental > Aquatic > Marine > Intertidal zone | place: USA...
TGACGAAATAATTAGCGATCTTAATGAGTTAGCGAGCAGAGTTAAAACAGCTGTAAAAAACAAAGAGGTAGTTTCTATAGCATTTGATGGAAACATCATTGATGTTTGGGAAAAGTTTGATAAAGAAGATATATATATTGATTTAGGATCAGATCAAACATCTCTTCATAACCCATGGGCCGGAGGATATTACCCTGCTGACATGTCATTTGAAGAATCAAATGTTTTAATGGCTGAAAATCCAGAATTATTCAAGAAAAAAGTACAACAATCTTTAGTTAGACATGTTGAATCAATAAATAAACACACAGCCAAAGGAACATACTTTTTTGACTATGGAAATGCTTTTTTACTTGAAGCTTCAAGAGCTGGTGCAGACATAATGAGTGACCATAAGGAAGGTTTTAAATACCCTTCATATGTTCAAGACATAATGGGACCAATGTGCTTTGACTATGGTTTCGGACCATTTAGATGGGTTTGTACCTCAGCAGACGCTGAAGATTTAAAAAAATCTGATACTATTGCATGTACTGTTTTAGAGAGGCTAATGAAAACATCTCCTAAAGAAATTAAACAACAGATGGCTGACAATATTCAATGGATCAAAGGAGCACAAGAAAACAAATTAGTAGTTGGATCACAAGCAAGAATTTTATATGCTGATACAGATGGTAGAATGCAAATTGCTACTGCATTTAATGACGCAATTGCAAAAGGTGATATTTCTGCTCCCATTAATCTTGGAAGAGATCATCATGATGTCTCTGGTACAGATTCTCCATACAGGGAAACCTCTAATATTTACGATGGGTCTGCTTTTACTGCTGACATGGCTATTCAAAACGTAATAGGTGATTCATTTAGAGGAGCAACATGGGTTAGTATTCATAATGGTGGTGGTGTTGGATGGGGAGAAGTAATAAATGGTGGTTTTGGATTAACTCTTGATGGATCAAAAGATGCTGAAAGAAAACTTAAAAACATGTTATTTTGGGATGTAAACAATGGAATTAGTAGAAGAAGTTGGGCTAGAAATGATGAAGCCATTTTTGCAATAAAAAGAGAAATGGGGAAAAATTCAGCTTTAAAAGTTACACTTCCAAATAAAGTAGCAGATTCTCTAATTGAAAAACATTTTTAAGCAACATCATAGAAATCTAAAATGAAAGAAAAAATATCAATAATTGGAGCTGGAAATTTAGGCCTTTCGCTCGTGAAAGGACTGGTAAAATCAGGTAAATACAATCCAAATCAATTTATCCTCTCAAGAAGAAGAATTAATAAATTAAATACTTATAAAAAAGAAGGTTATGCAGTAACTTCAGACAACCTTTTCGCAGCAAAAACCTCAGAAACCATAATTATAGCAGTTTTACCCCAAAAATTAAATTCTGTATTAACAGAACTAAAAAAAACACTAAAACCTAATCAATTATTAGTTTCTTTAGTTTCTGGTGTTTCAATATCAGAAATTCAAAACATCATAGGAAATAAAAATCCCATAATTAGAGCAATGCCTAATACAGCAATTGCAATTAGAGAAAGTATGACTTGTATTTCTACTACCCAAGAATGGGAAAATAGATTATTTGAAGTTGAAGAATTATTCGGCTTAGTTGGAGAAACAGCTGTTATTAACGAAGAAAAAATGACCTCAGCAACAGCTTTATGTGCATGTGGAATAGCTTTCTTTTTAAGAGCAATTAGAGCTGCATCTCAAGGAGGAAACGAAATAGATTTCCATGCTTCTGAAGCTCTGAAAATGGCAGCTCAAACAGCAAAAGGTGCAGCTGGGTTACTATTAGCGAACGATTCACACCCTGAAGATGAAATTGACAAAGTAACCTCACCAAAGGGATGTACCATCGCTGGACTGAATGAAATGGAGCATAACGGTTTTAGCTCTGCGTTTATTAAAGGAATTACAATATCTGCAAATAAAGCGAAAGAGCTATATTAGCATAATGAGTAAGTTTAAAAATAAAGTCGTTTGGATTACTGGAGCTTCATCTGGCATTGGAGAAGCATTAGCACTTGCATTTTCTAGTGAAGGAGCTAAGCTTGTATTATCTTCAAGAAACGAAATTGAACTTCAGCGAGTTGCAAATAAGTGCAAATCAGAAACCTTAATTTTACCTTTAGATCTTCAAAAACAAAAAGAATTTAATGCTAAAGCTGAAAAAGTAAACGCTCATTTTGGATCCATTGATTTCCTAATAAATAACGGAGGCATAAGCCAACGTTCTGAAGCATCTGAGACTACGTTAGAAGTTGACAAACAGCTAATGGAAATCAACTATTTTGGAGCAGTAGCATTAACAAAAGCAGTACTACCCTATATGCATAAACAAGAAAGCGGATACTTAATTTCTATTAGTAGTCTTTCAGGAAAGTTTGGGTTTTTCCTAAGGTCTGCCTATTCAGCTTCAAAATTTGCTTTGGTTGGTTTTTATGAATCTTTAAGACTTGAAGAAGAAAAAAACAATTTAAAAGTAAGCATCGTTTATCCGGGATTTGTTCATACTAAAATCTCTCAAAACGCGCTTTCAGGCTCTGGTGAAAAACATGGCAAATTAGATAACAACCAAAAAGAGGGTATTTCTGCTGAGCAATGTGCAAATGACATTATTAAAGGCATAAAAAAAGGCAAACACGAAATAATTTCTGGTGGAACAGAAAAATGGGGAATATTGGTAAATAGGTTATTTCCAAAACTATTTTACCGTATTCTTAGAAAAAAAAGTGGAGAATAACTTTATCAATCCTTTATTCTAGTAAACTTTAAAGCTTTAAGCATTAAATCTGGTAGTGGTTGAGAGGGCTTTCTCTTCTCTACATTTAAAAAAATACCTAACTTCTCTATAATAGGAATTTTATACACCTCAATCATTTCAATTAGCGTTCCATCGGGATCTTCACAATAGGTACAGTGAACCTTAGTACTCTCCCCCATAGAAAGGACATCTTTTGTGTCGCAAGTAAAACCATGACCAGCCTTTTGAAGTGCCTTACCTAAAGCTTCCATATTTCGAACATCAAATCCCAAATGAACAAAACCAGTATCTCCCCAAAGTCTATCAGCGTAAATTTTTAGTGGTTTCCTATCAGACAAATCTTCAACTAGTTGAATGAAACTTTTACCAGCCAGTTTAGAAAATCCACCACCAGATGGGTTTTTCTGAGAAAGTAAAACTCTTCTAAATTCTTCTTCACCTCCAGCTAAACTCTTCCAGTCTTCAAAAACTCCTTTATTGTCAAAAACAACCTCATCATAACCAAGAAGAGCATAAAAAGACATTGCTTTATCCATATTAGAAACACCTATTGAGCATCCAGCAGTACCACCAGTAACATGATTATGATTGGTGTAAAAATCGTTGGCAGGAATAATTTGATAAACCAAATCATTTAAATCCTTAATATAAAAAGTATCCCATCCGTTAGGCATTTTTTCAATCTCTGATATTACATTTACTCCATTTTTTTTAAAAAATTGATAAGCATTAGAGACATTTGGAGTTTTAACAAAACCTATATCTATTCCTAAATCTCCTAATTGGTGATCTACTTTTGCATGTTTTGCTTCAAAAGTACTTGGACAAACAATTTCCATAGCACAACCGCCCTTTATATTAAGGACCATTGCCGCACGCTTAGAAATAACATCACCCTCTGTATAAATAGTCATAAGAGGAGCTTCAGCTTCATCATTAAAAAGTGGTATGTCTAATCCGAAAAATTTACGATACCATTTCCATGCCTGCTCGTGATTGGGCACTCCTACTCCTAAATGCTGAATTCCTTGGATTGTATACATTATGATTTAATTCTTTCTACATAAACACCTTTATGAATATCTACTTTAATTTTATCTCCTGTATCTATAAATAAAGGAACTCTTATTTCTGCACCTGTATCAATGGTTGCTGGTTTCATCGTGTTAGTGGCGGTATCACCTTTTATACCTGGTTCTGTATAAGTAACCTCTGCTGACATAAATTGTGCCTGCTCAACGACTAAAGGCAATTCTTCTTCTGAATGGAAAATAATTGTACTTATTTCTCCTTCTTTCATGAATTCTGGTTTTTGAATCATGTGACCTTCAATATAAACCTGCTCATAAGTACTTGTATTCATAAAATGATAGCCATCACCTTCTTTGTATAAAAATTGATATGATCTATTCTCAATTCTCACAATATCAATTTTATGTCCAGAAGGGAAAGTATGGTCAACAACACGACCATCTTCAATGCCTTTTAGCTTTGTTCTTACAAAAGCTGGACCTTTTCCAGGTTTAACATGTTGAAATTCTACGACCTGAACCAATTTATGATTATGTTTAATGCATAATCCATTTTTAATTTCTGATGTTGATGCCATAATTTAATTTAAATGAAAGGCAAATATAAAAATAATGTGCTCTTAAAGAAATTAACTAATCCTGCTCCAGTTTGGTTTTAATTTCATCTGCCTAATTAATTCTTTTCTAATAATCAAATTTTCTTGACTAGTTAGATCTGGGTCATTTTTTAAAATATTTTGAGCAGCATCTCTAGCTAAAATTATCAACTGGTTATCCTTGGCTAGATCTGCTAATTTTAAATCAATTATCCCGCTTTGTTGTGTTCCCATAATATCTCCTGGTCCTCTCATTCTTAAATCTACTTCAGCAATTTCAAATCCATCGTTTGTGCGAACCATTGTTTCCATTCTAGTTCTTGCATCTGCAGAAAGTTTATAGCTCGTCATAAGCACGCAATATGATTGCTCTGCTCCTCTACCCACTCTTCCTCTAAGCTGATGCAGTTGAGACAACCCAAATTTCTCAGCACTTTCCACAATCATAACTGAAGCATTTGGAACATTTACACCAACCTCAATTACCGTAGTTGCAACCATAATTTGAGTTTCACCTTTTGCAAATTTTTGCATTTCGAGCTCTTTATCTGCAGATTTCATTTTACCATGAACAATACTTACCCGGTATTCAGGCAAAGGGAATCGTCTTGAAATACTATCATAACCATCCATCAAATCTTTATAATCCAATGTTTTAGATTCTTCAATGAGAGGATAAACAATATAAACCTGTCTTCCTTTCTTAATTTCATCTTCTATAAATTGAAAAACTTTTAACCTATTAGTATCAAAGCGATGTATAGTTTTGATTTCTTTTCTTCCAGGGGGCATTTCATCTATAACAGAAACATCTAAGTCTCCATAAAAAGTCATCGCCAAAGTTCTTGGAATTGGTGTAGCTGTCATCACTAATATATGAGGAGGGAAAGTGTTTTTCCCCCAAAGCTTTGAACGCTGAGCAACTCCAAAACGGTGTTGTTCATCGATAATAGCTAACCCTAGATTTTTAAACTGAACAACATCTTCCAGTAGAGCATGAGTTCCAATTAATAGAGAAATAGACCCATTAATTAATTCATCATGTATTATTGACCGCTCTTTTTTCTTAGAAGATCCTGTTAATAATTTCACATTAATACCCAAACCATTTAAAAGCTCTTTAACAGTATGAAAATGCTGAGTTGCAAGAATTTCTGTAGGAGCCATTAAACAAGATTGAAACCCATTATCAATTGCAATTAAAACATTTAAAACGGCAACTAATGTTTTACCGCTACCCACATCCCCTTGTAAAAGTCGATTCATGTGCAATCCAGAACCTAAATCTTTTCTAATTTCTTTGACAACTCTTTTTTGTGCATTGGTTAATTCAAAAGGCAAATAAGTATTATAAAATTGATTAAAAAAAGTGTCAACTTTAGAAAAAATGTAACCCTTGCTTTTTCGTTGAGTATTAATTTTCTGTTTATTAATTGCTAATTGCAAAAAAAATAATTCTTCAAATTTTAATCTAAATAAAGCATCCTTAAGTAACGAAGAATTTATTGGACGATGAATATCTTGAAATGCAGTATCTCTATCGACAAGGTTAAATTCATCAATTAATTGATGCGTTAGAGATTCTAAAATTTTCCCTTTAGAAACAGATAAAAGATTAGAAATAATCCTTTCAAAACCTCTAGTATTTAACCCTTTAGATGTTAATTTCTCTCCTGAATGATATATTGGTTGTAACATGCCAGGAATTAATTTTACAGCATCAACCAGGTCTATATCTGGATGTGCAATGTTCCATTTACTTCCAAATTGATTGGCTTTACCAAAAACTAAATATGATTTACCTACAACAAGTGAAGGTTTCACCCATTTAATCCCCTTAAACCAAATTAATTCAATAGAAAAAGTTTCGTCCTTTAAAACCGCAACCAATCGCTTTTTTCTAGCAGCACCGAATTCTTTAACACTTGTGATTTTGCCTTTAAGCTGAACTTCAGTTTCTATTCCCGGAACATCAATTATATTATGAACAATTGAACGATCTACATATCTAAATGGAAAATAATGGAGTAAATCATTAAAAGTAAAAATCCTTACTTCTTTATTTAATGTCTCTGCTCTTTGGGGGCCTACACCTTTTAAATACTCTATTGTAGTCTTTAAAAATTCCATTTTATAGAAATATACGCCATAAATAAACAAAAAAAAGGGGTGAATTAAAATTCACCCCCAATGCTTTACAAAATTATATTTACTATATAGCAGATTTACCTAAAAGCAAAACTGGATTTTCCATATAATTTTTAAATGTATTTAAAAACATTGACCCTACAACACCATCAACAACCCTGTGATCACAACTTAAAGTTACTTTCATTGTGTTTCCTGCAACTACTGCTCCATCTTTAACAACAGCTGTTGATTGAATTCCACCAATAGCTAAAATACAAGCATCTGGAGGGTTAATTATTGCAGTAAAGTCTTCAATTCCAAACATCCCTAAATTAGAGATGGTAAAGGTATTTCCTTCCCAATCTTCAGGTTGTAATTTTTTATCTTTTGCGCGTTGAGCAAACTCTTTAACTTCTGCTCCTATTTGAGTTAATGATTTCCCATCAGCAAATCTAACAACAGGTACGAGTAACCCGTCATCAACAGCAACTGCAACGCCAATATTAACATGGTTGTTGTATCTAATTACGTCACCTAACCAAGAAGAGTTAACTTGAGGATGCTCTTTTAAAGATGAAGCAACTGCTTTAATAACTAAATCATTAAAAGATATTTTTAATGGGGCAATAGAGCTATTAATGGATTTTCTAGCAGACATTGCGTTTTCCATATCAATAGTAACAGAAAGATAAAAATGAGGAGCTGTAAATTTACTTTCACCTAATCTTTGTGCTATTACTTTTCTCATTTGAGAAACAGGCTCATCAACATAACTTTCTGAACCTACAAAATTTGTTGTATTTCCTTGATAATTATCAACATCTCTTTTAACAATCCTACCTTCTTCACCTGAACCAGTTAATAGGTTTAAGTTGATATTTCTATCACTGGCTAATTTCTTAGCCAAAGGAGATGCTTTAAGCTTTCCATTAGAAACAGTGCTAGCAGTTGGATATGTTCCTTTTGAGACTCCACTTAAAGGAGTTTGTTTTTGAATAACAACCTCTATTTTTTTTTCTGCTTTAACTTCGGGTTTCTTTTCAACAATTTCTTCAACTTTAGGTTGATTTTTCTCAGCTTCTAATAAAGCAGACACATCCTCTCCCTTTTCACCTAAAATAGCAAGTATAGAATCTACTGGAGCAGCATTTCCTTTCTGAACACCAATGTGTAATAAAACACCATCTTGGAAAGATTCAAATTCCATTGTCGCTTTATCAGTTTCTATTTCTGCAAGTAAATCACCTGATTCAACAGAATCACCTACCTTTTTATGCCATTCAGCTACAACACCTTCTGTCATGGTGTCACTTAATTTGGGCATTTTTACAACTTCAGCCATTAGTATAGTTGATTTTAATTTATTTATTATTCTTTAATGAAAGGGTAATCTTTCTGAGTGTAAACATCTTCATAAAGCTCCTCTTTAGATGGGTCTGGAGATTCCTCGGCAAACCTTACGGATTCCTCTACAATTTCTTTAACCTTAGCTTGAATTTTCTCAAGCTCACTATTGGATGCAAACTTATTTGCTTTAATAGTTGCTAATACTAAAGATATTGGATCTTTAGCTTTATATTCTTCAACTTCTTCTTTAGAACGATATTTTTGAGGATCAGACATAGAGTGCCCTTTGTACCTATACGTATTTATATCTAAAAGAGTTGGACCCTCTCCTTTTCTAGCTCTACCAGCTGCTTCTTCAATAGCTTCATGAACAGCCTCTACCGACATTCCATCTACTTGTTTTGATGGCATATGATATGAATCTCCCATATCACTCATATTCATCACATTGGTTGTTCTTTCAACAGATGTTCCCATGGCATAATTGTTATTTTCAATTATAAAAATAACAGGTAAATTCCAAGTCATTGCCATATTAAAAGTCTCGTGTAAAGCTCCCTGTCTAGCAGCTCCATCTCCAAAAGAACAAAAAGTAACATTATTATTTCCTTTGTATTTATCTGCAAATGCAATTCCCGCTCCCATAGGAATCTGAGCACCAACTATTCCGTGTCCCCCCATAAGGTTAACTTCCTTATGAAACATGTGCATAGAACCACCTTTGCCTTTAGACATACCCGTTTTTTTGCCATATAACTCAGCCATCATGTACTTTGGGTGAACCCCTAAAGCAATTGGATGAGCATGATCTCTATAAGCAGTAATGTGCTTATCTCCTTTTTCGCAACCAGAAGCAGTACCAGCAACAACAGCTTCTTGCCCAATGTATAAATGACAAAAACCACCAAATTTTTGTTGTATATATAAATGCCCAACTTTTTCTTCGATTTTACGCATGAGAAGCATGTCCTCATACCATTTCATATATTGTTTTTTTGAATATTTCAATTTTTTAGATGAATTTGATGTAACAATGTCTTTTCTCTTTAAAGCAGTAGTTGTCATTTGCTAAAATTTATTTCGTACAAATATATATTAATTCAATATTTAAATTCTTTTGTTGATTGGAATTATCTTATTTATTCTTTCTGCTTAATGTCTCAGACTCAAACGCTAAAGGAAGTAAATTGGTTACAGAATCAAAAACTAAAATTTCTCCAACCTCTGCTTTTAGAATGACTTGCATGTTATGACCTTGAATTCTTTCATATTCTGACATAACCTGCCTGCATGCGCCACAAGGAGTAATTAAATCATCTAAAACTCCTTCTGAAGACCTAGCAGCAATAGCAATTTTTAAGACTTTTGCATTAGGAGAGTTTGCTTTACAAAAATATAAGGCAACTCTTTCTGCACACATTGAAGATGGAAACGCAATGTTTTCTTGATTATTTCCTGTAATCACCTCTCCGTTTTCTAATAATAATGCTGCACCAACATAAAAGCCTGAATAAACAGCATATGCCTTGCGCATGCACTCTTGGGCTGAATTTAATAGCTTTCTGGAAACATCATCTAGTTCATCTGAAGATGTATATGTATTATATTGAATTTTTAATTCTTTTTTCATAGTTAAATGCCTAAAGCATAATATCGATTATTCTACACCATTTTTCAACTTCAAAATTATATTTTAAAGTTAATATAATGTTGTTTTACAGTTAAATAAATATTATATATCTAAAATATTAATAAGATGAATCAATATAAAAACATTAAAATATCTATACTTGCATTAATAAATTGGAGAAATTAAACAACATATTAGCTTTATTTGAACCTATCTCATTAAAAGAGATGGACAATGTGAAATTACTCAATAGAACTGACACAAAATTTGTATTTAATCTCAATACTTTAGAATTGTTTTTAGAATCTTGCTCAAAAGATTATAAAATCCTAACAATTAAAAATAAAAATATCGCTAGTTATAAAACACTTTATTTTGACACTAAAGACTTTGAATTTTACAATCATCACCACAATCAGAAAGGGAATCGCTTCAAGGTAAGAATAAGGAAATATGTAGACTCTTCTCTTTGTTTTCTAGAAATAAAAAACAAAATTAAAGGTAGAACAATAAAAACTAGAACATTAATTAATGACTTTGAAGAACAATTGTCTTCAGAATCAATTGATTTTATTCAAAAAGTAGTTCAAAACAAAAACCCATTGCAAATGAAAATTTGGAATAGTTTTGATCGTATTACTTTAACCAATGAAAAAAGAAAAGAACGACTAACTATCGATATCAACTTATCATTCGAATTAGGAGAAGAAAAAAAACAACTTAAAAATATTGTTATTTGTGAGCTTAAACAAGAAAGAGTTAACATACAAAGTCCTGCTTACATAAAGTTAAAAAAGTTACAAATTAGACCAGCACGAATAAGTAAATATTGCATAGGTGCAGGTTCTGTTTATGAAAACTTAAAAATAAATAGATTTAAAAAGAAATTCATTCAATTAATAAAAATATCTGCCTAATAAATACTAATTATGAAAAAACAAAACCAACTACATTTCATTTTACTTTTTTGCTCAATGCTGTTTGTAAGTGTATTTATTGCTCAAAACAATGAAAATAAAGTTTCACCTAGTTTTGAAGATATTGAAGAAATAGAACTTGCAGTGAAACAAACATCAAAAGATGTCAAAAATTCTGCAAAAACACTCAACAATCTTGGCAAAACAATTGAAGAAATTAAAAGCTCTACTAAAAAAGAAGCTAAAAGTTTTTTGGATGTTAAGCTGTATGATGATGATTTCATTAAGCTATCATTTAGATTTCTTCTAAATTTAATTGCCATACTTCTAATAGCAAGAGTAATATACTACCCATTAGCAAAAAGGAAAGACTACCTTTTTACCTACATTATGATAAGTATTTTAGTCTTTTTCATATGTTTTACTCTAAAGAAGTTTGAGTTAGGTTTAGGAATGGCACTGGGACTATTTGCCATTTTTGGGATAATAAGATACCGTACCGATCCTATTCCAATTAAAGAGATGACTTATTTATTCATTGTAATTGGAATTTCTGTTATCAATGCACTAGCTAATAAAAAAATGAGCTACTCTGAGCTTCTTTTAACTAATTCGGTAATCATTTTCGCAACCTATGGCATGGAAAGGTTATGGCTTTTAAAACATGAATCTAGAAAAGTAATAATCTACGAAAAAATAGATTTAATAGTTCCAGAAAACCATTCCTTGCTTAAAGAAGACCTAGAAAAAAGAACAGGTTTAAAAATAACAAGGTTTGAAATTGGGAAAATCAATTTCTTAAACGATACAGCACAGATATTTATTCACTACTATGCTGATGAACAAGATGGTAAATTTATAGATGAAGGTCTTGGTTCTGAGTAACTATATACTAGATTCATCAGAAGATTTATCATCACCGAAATTAAATTTCAAAGAGAATCTTAACGTATTAGCAAGAGGACTTTGTTGTGTAAGAGCTAATAAATAAGAAAGATCTAGCTCTAAAACTTTATACTTAACACCTGCTCCTAGAGATAAAAATCTTCTATTTCCTTTTGTTGGATGTTCATGAAAATAACCTGCTCTAATAGCGAACAATTGGCTGTACAAATACTCCATTCCAATAGATAGATTAATTTCATTGAGTTCTTCCTTAAATCTACTTCCGCTTTCAACTTGTTGATTACCATTGTCATCAATGAAAACATTACCAGGAGCATCACTAAAAGAACCAAACATTCCAGAAGCAACACCTACATTAGGGTCTCTTCCTGAAAAAATTTCATATCCAGTACTATTACTATTAGAAGGAATAGTTCCTCCATTTGCATTTAAAGCAAATACAGGCTGAGTTGGAACCAGAAGCTTATTTGCATCTATTGCAAATGTAAATTCATTGAATTCATCAATTTCCATATTTAAAGCTGTTCCTAATCTTAAATTAGTAGGGATAAAATCTCTCTCAGCATTTTCAGTGTAAGCCATTTTGGCTCCAATATTAGAAATATTCATTCCTATAGATACATCAGATTTCTTTTCAGCAATTTTAAATTCATTAGTAACATAGTACATTGATAAATCAGTTGAAACACTTACACCAGGCTTTGTGTCTGCACCACCTACATTTGTTCCACCGGTTAAGTTAGAATAGATATATCTTGCAGATAATCCAGCGCCAAAATTGGAGCTTAATTTTCTTGAATAACAAACATCAAGTGAAAATTCGTTAGGTTTAAAATCCCTAATGGTTGTACCAAAATTATCTGTAAAAGTAATGTTACCTAAAGAAAAGTACCTTAATGAAACACCAACAGCTGAATTGCGATCTATTTTTTTGTAACCAGTTAAATAAGCTAGATTAATATCATTAACTAAAGCCCTTAACCATGGAGAATAAGACATACTAAAACCCATATCTTTTGAGTCATCAATAAAAGCTAATTTTGCTGGATTCCAATATGTAGAATTAGCATCAGGCTTAATTGCTACACCAACATCTCCCATAGCTCCAGAACGAGAATCAGGAGAAATTAATAAAAAAGGGACAGCCGTAGTAATGGTGTTAATATTTTTACCTGATAAATTTTGCGTGCTTATTTGAGCAATAAAAGGAGAAACAACCAAGAGGAGTAGTGGAGCTAAAATGATTTGCTTAATCGCTTTCTTATAATTCATTTTTAATTTTAATAAGGTGTGAGTGTTTTACAAACGACAAATATACTGATTTAGTATAATGATTAACTAAGTTAATTTAATATTACTAATTTCTCTGTTTTTTCAGCAATTTCACCATTTTCACTAGCTACTTTTAAGGTATAAACATAGACTCCCTTTGCAATGTTATCTCCATAATCATCTTTAGCATCCCATAAAATACCTTCGCTTCGGTAACCTTCACTATGAATTCTTTTGTTTATTGTTTTAACAAGTTTACCTGAAATAGTGAAAATTTGTACTTGTACATCTAAATAATCACAATGCTGATTATGTTCAAAAAAGAATTCAGTTCGATTATTAAAAGGGTTAGGATAGTTTAAAACATGAGCCAATGCAAGGTTTTCGTTATTTACTACTTCAAAATCTATAGTAGCTTTACTAGAATTATTATATACATCCCAAACCTTAAGTGTTATTGAATGTACTCCTTCTTCTAAGTCGCTTAATGGATAATTTATTTCTCCTCTTTTATATGTATTTAATTCTGCCTCGTAGTAATCATTCAATATAATTGACTCAGCAGTATTGCCATCTAGATAAGCTTCGATATCGTGTCCTATTCCATTTCCAACTGTGTTTACTCCATTTTCATCAAAAATCTTTGCCAAGAAAATTGGTTGAGCATCTGTAATTCCGCCAGAGACAAAATTTTCTTCATTCATAAACAACTCAATTTGTGGGCCTTGCTCATCTAATTCAGCATCTTCATTTATACCACCAATTAAAATAGATTCATTAAATCCGTTAGCATCTATAATTCCATTTTCAGCATAAAAACTAAACCTAGCAGCGCCATAATCAAAAGAAATATCTTGTGGAACTATAAATTCAAAAGAAAAATCACCATTGATAACAGTAGACTTTCCCTTGTAAACTTGATTTTTCCACATTTCGTAAGAAGCTTGACTAGACCCCGGATTAGTTCCAAGCGTTGAAAGCAAAGAAATTTTGTCATAAATTTTACTGTAAACAAAACCGTTAAAATCAGTTAATTTCTGACCAATTGAATTGGCTATATGTCCAGTTATTTTAACACGACTTAAGGCTTTTATAGTATCATTAAATACAGAAATAGAAATTCCATTAATTGAATCTGCAATAATGTTCATTTCAGGATAGGAAAATTTTAGAGCAGGGTCTCCAAGTAATGCAAATTTTCTAAAATTTGGATCTGCACTGTTTAATGCAAATTTATTTTTGGTGCCTTTATAAATATCTCCTAATCTTTGAGGAAGGTCATTAATCTTATCAAATACAGTGTCGTAAAAATATCGGTTCAACCATTCGTTTGGAGTTGCATAAACCAATCTTGTAGTTGTAAATAAACATATTCCCCCTCCATCAGGATTTAAAATCACATATTCACCAGCAGATGTTCTATCATGGTCATCAAAACGACTAAACTCACAAGTAGCAGTCATGAAAACTGGTAATCGTTGGTAATTACTCCAATCGTTTATAGTTGGAACAGTTAGAATTTGTTCATGAGCCCAACCAGATTCACCACCATGACCAATGTAATTAACCAACAAAGAGCCTTTATCTACTTGTTGTTTAATTGCCTGAAAAGCACCTTCAATTCTTTCTCCTACGGCTGTACTTTCTTGTCCATATGCATCGGAATGAATTTTATATAAATTAATTTCAGGATGAGTGACTTTTACTTTACCAGCCATAATTTCAATATCAGTAAAATATGCGTTGTTATCTTCATCATCACTAATCATAGTAACTAAGTTCCTCCAATCTCTTAACACAGAAGCAGATTCTCCGTTAGAGCATGTTGCTTGATCTGAATCGTTGGATTGCTGAACTGTGTAATTTTTTATTTTTTGAACCATGGCATTAGCTTGTTCAACAGTTGAAACAGGAAGTCTTCCAATAGCGATATTTAACAAATCTGTATTAAGCATTGAACTACCATCAGAAAGAATGGCATAATAATCATCTGTAGCATAAGTTGTAGTAATACTAAGAGATTCATAAGACTCAAAAACAGGTATTAAATTATTCCCATGCCCCATCCTATCTCTGTTATCGTAAGTTCCATCTCCAAATAATAAACAATATTTAGGAACCATCCCTTGAACGCCATTACCTCTAGAATAAAACATTCTTAAAAATTGTTTTATTGCTGTAGCGTCTCTCATTCCAGATGAAAATTCATTATATATTTCACTGGGCGAAACTAAATGGACTGTCAAACCTTCAGACTCATGAAAAACTTTTAAATCAGCAGCGGCTGAATAAAATTGTTTTGGAGCAATAATTATCATATCTGCGTTTGCTAAAGCATGTAAATTTTGAGACTGTATAGGGCCTATAATTGTTGGAGTTGGAAAACCAGTTCCGCTAATAGAAACAAATTCTCTTAAACTGTCTGTTTGCACTTTAAAACTAGCCGAATTTCCAATAGAACTGTAAGCAACAGAAAGAGGATTTAACGGGTCGGTAATCTCCCAAATATATTGTAGCTGAGCTGTGTTTTGAAGCTGGAATTCTGAAACATTACCTAAACCGACAGAATTAGGATCTGAAAAAACCATGTCATTTTCATTAATAATTAGGTTTCTTCGTGCATTCACTTCAATATAGTCCAAATACCCTTTTGAAGAGGGTGAGCTTGTTTTATTGTAATCAACATCAATTGAAATAGAATTGGAAGAGTTGGCAACAAAATCTAAATAACCGACAATTGCTTTTCCAACTGGAGCATAATATCCTGAACCTGTAGATGGTATTTGAAGATTTACTGACTCAGAGGCTGAGGAAACAGAAAAATAAGTATTACTAACAGCAGACTTACCTATTACTTTTGCTTTTACGCTAACAGAATCATTAATTAAATTTGGGAAATTAAACTGGTAATTAAATGATGTTTGAACATCAAAAACATCTCCATACCATTGAGAACCAGATTTCAACAAATTAATATCATCTTGTTCTATAAATTTAAAATCTAAAAAACTACTCACAGTATGAGTAGAAGCGTTTGTTGTAGTTGTTGCAGGTCCAATTCTATAAGGCAAATGAGGTCCTGCTAAATTCACAAAATAATAAGAGCTGTCACAATATAAATGACTGTTATGAATAAATTTAGAACCATCAAAATTCTTTTGATGAGGTCCTTGACCATAAAACAAAATATAATCCCCAGATGAAAAAACACCATCACCACCATCTTCAACATGTATTCTTATCATGTTTAAATCATCTCCACGATATGCTCCATTAATTGGTGATAGCATCCCTCCACCATTTCCAAAAACATTAAGACTTTCACTTGAAATTTCTCCATTAATAACACCATTGTTTAATAAAGTTTGATAATCTAATTTGTAAATACCATCTTCATGTATTGCAACTTTATACCAGTCACCACCACTTGCAAGAACAGAGCTATTTGCAAATGAACTTTTGTTATTTAAAGTATTGTTAGACCCAATTAAACGGCCAGAAACTTTAGTAAGTTTAAAATAATTTCCATTAGCATCTATTCTCACTGAATTCCCTTGTAAAACAATAAGATCCTTACCATCAAGTTCAGTAGACTTCAAAGAAAAAGAATATTCTTTTGGAAGTTTTTTGACTGTTAAGAAACATGCTACTTCTTCATCATTTAAGGGTAACTCCCTAAAAGAAACCAATTCAAAATTTGAACTATTGCCAATAGAATTTAAATATGTTATATGATTTGGAACATTATTTAAATGATTCCAGTGACCTTTAGTTGGATGGAAAACTTTTTTAGCTTTTTTATCGTTAATAGATAGAAAGTAAGTTTCAGAATATGTAATGTGTATTTCAACATCCTTTAATTGCTGCGATAGCATTGAATTTGAAAATACTAGCACGTTTGTAAGAAGAATTATTATTCTGAACATTTATGAACTTTAATTTAAATTTAAATTGTAAATTAATGTATAATTAACCATTGTAATATTAATGTTGAAGCTTAAACGCATTATCAATATGAAATATTGCATTTTTTATTACATAAAAATAATACAATGTTGTTCTTTTTTTTGTATAATTGGTGGCTAATTATTTTAAACTTTAATTAAAAGCAAGATTATTATTGTGTGTAGACCCTTCTCCATAAGACAACTACTTCTATCGATATGTATAGTATTGTCCTCAATTATAATTAGTGCCCAAGACCCTGAGTTTACACAATTTTATGCTAATCCAATCTATTTAAATCCTGCATTTGCTGGTACTAATATTTGCCCAAGAGTTAATCTAAATTGGCGAAACCAATGGCCTGGAATTTCCGGAACATTTGTTACATATTCCGCATCATTTGACCAACATTCTGAATCTCTACATGGTGGTCTTGGCCTTTTAGTAACTACAGATCAAGCTGCAAATTCTTTAAAAACAACCAGAGTTAGTGGAATGTATTCTTACCAACTAAAAGTTTCTCGTAAATTTTCAGTTAGAATGGGTTTAGAAGCAACATTTTTCCAAAAAACTTTAGATTGGAACAAATTAACATTTGGAGATATGATTGACCCTAGAAGGGGTTTTGTACTTCAAACTGGTGACCAACCCAGAGGAGGATCAACTGCTGGATTGGATTTTTCTGCTGGATTTCTAGGCTTTAGCGAAACATTTTATTTTGGATTTGCTGCTCATCACCTCACTCAGCCTAATGAATCTCTCATTAAAGAAGAAAGTAAATTACCAATGAAATTAACTGCGCATGCTGGAGCGATGATTCCACTTGCAGGATCTGCATCTAAGTATCAAACTGAAGATGCAATGATTTCCCCAAACATTATATATCGAAGACAGGAAAATTTTCAACAATTAAACATGGGACTATATGTAAAAAAAGGCCCATTAGTTGGGGGGATATGGTATCGCAATAAAGATGCTTTTATTACTCTTATTGGAATTCAATCGGATAACATCAAAATTGGATACAGTTATGATGTAACTATATCGAAATTGGCAAATGCAACAGCAGGTTCACATGAATTGTCATTTCAAATAAATTTTAATTGCAGACCTAAGAAAAAGACATTTAGAACCCTAAGTTGTCCATCTTTCTAAAAAAAATCCACTAATTTTGTAACTTATTTTTTAATTTTCGTTATAAGTGTAGTTAACGCAAACAATTCAATTATGAAGAGGAATAATTTTATAACCCTTACAAGCGCTTTATTATCATTAATATTTTTAATGGGCTCTTGTGCCTATGAAAGATCTAGCATTACGGGCTGGGACTACAATAATCCCAGAAATGGAGGTTTCCAAAAAACCCCTTATCCAGAACAAGAAACTGGACCTGGATTAATTCTCATTGAAGGTGGTACATTTACCATGGGTAGAGTTGAGCAAGATGTTACCTTAGAAAACCACAATATCCCTAGAAGAGTTACTGTTTCTTCTTTTTACATGGATGAAACCGAAATTTCTAATTTTAACTGGTGTGAATATTTATATTGGGTTGGAAGAACTTATACAGATTATCCTATGATTTATAAAAAAGCTCTTCCAGATACTTTATCTTGGAGAGATAAAATGGGATTCAACGAGAATTACGTTGAATATTATTTAAGACATCCATCATACAGAGATTACCCTGTTGTAGGAGTTTCTTGGTTACAAGCAAGTGATTTCTGCGCTTGGAGAACTGACCGTGTTAACGAATACATATTAATTAGAGAAGGTGTTTTAATAGTTAATCCTAACCAACAAAACGAGCCATTTAATACAGATGCTTATTTAGCTGGTCAGTACGAGCAAGGTTTAAATCCATTAGGTCAAATTCCAGATTTGGATCCATCTAAAGGTGGCTATGACCCAACTACAGGTAAATTTAAAGCTAGAAACATGTCTGTTAGAAATGTAAGAATGGAAGATGGTATTTTATTGCCTAGATATAGACTCCCAACTGAAGCTGAGTGGGAATTTGCAGCTTATGGCTTGATTGGAAATACAATTGATGAACGTGTAGTTGAAAGAAGAATATATCCTTGGAATGGACACTGGGTAAGAAACCCTGAAGACGAATGGCAAGGAGACATGCTAGCCAACTTTATGAGAGGAAGAGGTGATTACATGGGCGTTGCAGGTCATTTGAATGACAATGCGGATGTAACATCACCAGTATACTCTTATTGGCCTAATGATTACGGATTATACAACATGGCTGGTAATGTTAGTGAATGGGTTCTAGATGTTTATAGACCTTTATCAACAGAAGATGTAAGTGACTTTAGACCTTTTCGTGGTAATGTATTTAAAACTAAAGTGCTTAATCCTACTGGTGCAATTGATGAAAAGTATGATGCAACAATTTATGATGTCTACGGTATTGAACAGTATTTAGTTGACTTTAGATCTGAAAGAGAAGGTAAAGCTAATTCAGAAATGAAACATTCAGGTGCAGGTAGAATGTACGGTTATACTCAAAAAAATAGATTAGATTCTCTAGAGAATGAGTTACTAACAGCTATTGAAACAACTGTAAAGGATGCTAAAACTTTATTAGAGAAAAAACAATCAGTTGAAGCATCACTTAAAATTCAAGAGATTTTTGACAATGTATTTGATGATTTTGAAATGATCGTTCAACAAGATCCATCATTTGCAGGTTACACTCTTCAAATTAGTCCTATTATAAGATCAGGATTATCAGATTTCATATTGAATACTCCTGGAAATTTAAAAACTAGAGAGGTTCGTGCTGAAGAAAATATCAATAGAAGAAACTACAGAGTGGCAGACAACATTGACTACTTAGATGGTGACTTAAAATCTTCAATGTTTTATCCTGGAAATGATATCAATACAGAAAACATAAAAGATTTCAACACTGGAAAGAAAAAT
>Ga0315331_10001169_pt1 | contig 19476 bp, 14 predicted proteins | sample M160m34915metaG_FD_203456 | JGI IMG/M metagenome (GOLD analysis project Ga0315331, IMG submission 203456) | Ammonia-oxidizing marine archaeal communities from Monterey Bay, California, United States - M1 60m 34915 | ecosystem: Environmental > Aquatic > Marine > Intertidal zone | place: USA...
TTTCGTTTGAGCTGCCGGTGTAGCTCAGGGGTAGAGCGCTTCCTTGGTAAGGAAGAGGTCACGAGTTCAAATCTCGTCATTGGCTCACAGATAAAAAAAATGCGCTTGCGCAAGAATGTTTTAAAAAGTAAATTATTAATTAAGTAACAAATAGAAAAATGGCAAAGGAAAATTTTGATCGTTCCAAACCACACGTGAACATTGGTACAATTGGTCACGTAGATCACGGTAAAACAACTTTGACAGCTGCGATTTCAAGCGTATTGTCAAACCAAGGTCTTGCATCTGCAAGAGATTTTAGTTCAATTGACAACGCTCCTGAAGAAAAAGAGCGTGGTATTACTATTAACACATCTCACATTGAGTATGAAACAAAAAACCGTCATTACGCGCATGTTGACTGTCCAGGTCACGCCGATTATGTAAAGAACATGGTTACTGGTGCTGCTCAGATGGACGGTGCTATTCTAGTTGTTGCTGCAACAGATGGTCCAATGCCACAAACTCGTGAGCACATCCTATTAGGAAGACAAGTTGGTGTTCCAAGATTGGTTGTATTCATGAACAAAGTGGATATGGTTGATGATGAAGAATTATTAGAGTTGGTTGAGATGGAAGTAAGAGAATTGCTTTCTTTTTACCAATACGATGGTGACAACACACCAGTTATTCAAGGTTCTGCACTTGGTGCATTGAACAATGAAGAAAAGTGGGTTGCTACGGTTAACGAATTAATGGAAGCGGTTGATACGTTCATCGAACTTCCTCCTCGTGATGTTGATAAGCCTTTCTTGATGCCAGTTGAAGACGTATTTACGATTACTGGTCGTGGTACGGTTGCAACAGGAAGAATTGAAACAGGTGTTTGTAACACTGGAGATCCAGTTGAGATCTTAGGTATGGGTGATGAAAAATTAACATCAACTGTTACTGGAGTTGAAATGTTCCGTAAGATTTTGGATAGAGGTGAAGCTGGAGATAATGTTGGTATTCTTTTGAGAGGTATTGAAAAGTCTCAAATTAAAAGAGGAATGGTTATTTGTAAGCCAGGTTCAACCAAGCCACATCAAGAATTTAAGGCAGAGATCTATGTTTTGAAGAAAGAAGAAGGTGGACGTCACACTCCTTTCCATAACAAATACAGACCACAATTCTATTTCAGAACAACTGACGTAACTGGAGAAATCCTTTTGACTGACGGTCGTGAAATGGTTATGCCTGGAGATAACGTTACAATCAATGTTAAATTGATCGTTCCTGTAGCAATGGGTCAAGGTCTTCGTTTCGCGATACGTGAAGGAGGAAGAACTGTTGGAGCTGGACAGGTTACGGAAATCGTTTCGTAAGAAAAAAATATAAAGTTTAAAATAAGGGGAGCCCTCGGCTCCCCTTTTTAAACGGGTGTAGCTCAGCTGGTAGAGTAGTGGTCTCCAAAACCATTGGTCGTGGGTTCGAATCCTACCGCCCGTGCAGGATTAAAGAAAGATAGTAATGAAAGTGATAGCATATATACAAGACACCTACAATGAGTTGGTTCATAATGTAACATGGCCTACTTGGGAAGAATTACAGAACAATACAGTTCTAGTGGTTGTGGCATCTATTATATTGTCACTTACCATTTTCGTTATGGATAAAGTTTTTGGAAATGATCCAAACTTTTGGTGGAATGGAGTACTCGGATATATTTACAATTTTTTCTAAACGTTTGAAATGAGTGAAATTACTAAAAAGTGGTACGTCGTTCGTGCGATAAGCGGAAAGGAAAAAAGGGTTAAAGAATATCTTGAAATAGAGATGGGTCGAATGAAATCATTGGATGAGAACATCGAACAGGTTTTGATTCCAACTGAAAAGATATTTCAGATCCGAAATGGTAAAAAAGTAAACAAAGAAAGGGCATATCTTCCGGGCTATGTGTTAATTGAAGCAGCATTGGTTGGTGAGGTGAAACACGTAATTCGAAGTATACCTAATGTTATTGGTTTTCTAGGTACTGAAAAGGGCGGAGAGCCTGTGCCTATGAGAATGTCAGAGGTTAACCGTATTTTAGGTAAGGTTGACGAGCTGGCAGAAACAGAGGAGGAATTGAAAATTCCGTTTGTGGTGGGTGAATCCGTTAAAGTTATTGACGGTCCTTTTAATAATTTCAGTGGAGTCATTGATGATATCAATGAAGACAAGAAAAAATTGAAAGTGATGGTTAAAATTTTCGGTAGAAAAAATCTTCTCGAGTTAAGCTATATGCAGGTCGAGAAGGAAAGTTAATTTGTATTAACCGTAGGAGTGAATTAGATGATTAAAGCTTCCCATCGCTAAGGTTCATGTTTGACTACACAATTTAATATATATGGCTAAAGAAGTAGCAGGATTGATCAAATTACAGATCAGAGGTGGTGCAGCTAACCCGGCCCCTCCCGTAGGACCAGCACTTGGTGCGAAAGGAGTAAACATCATGGAGTTTTGCAAACAATTCAATGCAAGAACCCAGGATAAGCCAGGTAAAGTAGTACCGGTTGTAATTACAGTATACAGCGACAAGTCGTTTGACTTTGTTTTAAAGACTCCACCAGCAGCAGTGCAAATCATGGAGCAAATTAAAATCAAGAAAGGTTCGTCCGAACCAAATCGTGTAAAAGTAGGTTCCATAACGTGGGATCAAATTCGAACGATTGCGGAAGATAAACTTCCTGATTTAAATTGCTTTACAGTTGATTCTGCAATGATGATGGTTGCGGGTACAGCACGTAGCATGGGAGTGAATGTTAAAGGTAAAAATGGTCCAAACTCTAAATAATTTACGTTATGAAAAAAATGACAAAAAATAGAAAAGAGATTTTTGGTAAGCATGATTTATCAAAAGCATATTCGCTCGTAGATGCTTGTAACCTAGTTAAGGATATTTCCACAACTAAGTTTGATGCATCTATTGATATGTGCATTCGTCTTGGAGTTGATCCAAGAAAAGCAAATCAAATGGTTCGAGGCACAGTTGCTTTACCACATGGTACAGGAAAAGATGTGAAGGTTTTGGTTCTTTGTACTCCTGATAAGGAGGATGAAGCGAAAGAAGCTGGAGCAGATTATTATGGTTTGGATGAATACATTGCTAAAATAAAGTCTGGATGGACTGATGTTGACGTGATAATTACCATGCCATCTGTAATGGGAAAGGTTGGAGCTCTCGGTAGAATTTTAGGACCAAGAGGTTTAATGCCAAACCCAAAGACAGGAACAGTTACTATGGATGTTGGTAAAGCTGTAAATGAGGTGAAGGCTGGAAAAATCGACTTTAAAGTTGATAAATTCGGTATCATTCATTCATCGGTTGGAAAAGTAAGTTTTGACGGGGATAAAATCCACGAAAATGCAAACGAACTTCTTCAAACCTTGTTGAAAATGAAACCTTCATCTGCAAAAGGGACCTATTTTAAGAGTATATACATTACTTCAACAATGAGTCCTGGAATACAAATTGATGCAAAGTCTGTTAACGCTTAATACTTAAGAAAATGACAAGAGAAGAAAAAGCAAAGTATATAGATGAGTTGACTTCGGATTTATCCGAGTCTAACGTATTCTATTTGACGGACACTGCGGAGCTAACGGTTGAGGCCGTGAATTCATTAAGAAGAAAATGTTTTCATGCCAATATTCGTATGCGAGTAGTAAAGAACGCACTTTTGGAAAAGGCAATGGACAAAGTAGAAGGAAAAGATTTTGGAGCATTGAGAGATGTTCTTAAAGGCGCAACTTCTATTATGTTGTCTGAATCATCAAGTGCACCGGCTAAAATGATTAATGATTTCCGTAAAAAGAATGACAAACCCATTTTAAAAGGAGCATATGTTGAAGAAGCAATATTCATCGGTGACGATCAATTATCCACTCTAGAATCCTTAAAAAGTAAGGATGAACTTATTGGAGAGATTATTGGTTTGTTACAGAGTCCTACCAAGAATGTATTGTCTGGATTGAAAGGTGCCGGTGGAAAACTCGCTGGTATCATGAAAACGCTCGAAGAAAGAGCATAATAATTTATTAATAAATCTATTTAAAATTTAAATAAAATGGCTGATTTAAAGCAAATTGCAGAAACGTTGGTTAACTTGACAGTTAAAGAAGTAAGTGAGTTAGCAACAATAATGAAAGATGAATATGGTATCGAGCCTGCAGCTGCGGCTGTTGCTGTTGCTGGTGGTGCTGCCGCTGGTGGAGCAGCTGATGCTGGAGAAGCACAAACTGAGTTTGATGTAATCTTAAATGCTGGTGGACCAAGTAAATTGGCAGTAGTTAAACTTGTAAAAGAACTTACTGGTACAGGTCTTAAAGAGTCTAAAGACATGGTCGATAATGCACCTACTACTTTGAAAGAGGGTGTATCTAAAGACGAAGCTGAAGGACTTAAAAAATCTCTAGAAGAGGCTGGCGCTGAAGTTGAGATTAAGTAATCTATTCAAATTATTTACAGGAAAGGCACCGCTTTTAGCGGGTGCCTTGTCCTGTTTTAAACGGTCTTCTATAATGGCGGACTCAATCACTAACTAAAAACATAAATCCTTGGCAACATCAAATAATTCAACCCGAATTAATTTTGCATCAAGCAAAAATCAATTTGATTATCCGGATTTCTTAGAAATCCAATTAAAATCCTTTAGGGAGTTTTTCCAGTTGGAAACAACACCTGAAAATCGTGAGAGTGAAGGACTATTTAAGGTATTCGCAGAAAACTTTCCAATTACCGATACTCGAAATCAATTCGTTTTAGAGTTTTTGGATTACTTTATCGATCCACCTAGATATTCTATCGAAGAGTGTATTGAAAGAGGATTGACGTATAGTGTGCCATTAAAGGCAAAGTTAAAATTGTATTGTACAGATCCAGAGCACGAAGATTTTGAAACGATTGTTCAGGATGTATATTTAGGTACTATTCCTTACATGACTCCAAAAGGTTCTTTTGTGGTTAATGGAGCGGAGCGGGTTATTGTATCTCAATTGCATAGGTCGCCAGGGGTATTCTTTGGTCAGTCGCGACACGCGAATGGTACAAAGTTATATTCTGCAAGAATCATCCCTTTTAAAGGATCCTGGATTGAATTTGCAACAGACATAAACAATGTCATGTATGCATACATTGACAGAAAGAAAAAATTACCTGTTACTACCTTGTTTAGAGCAATCGGTTATGAGACTGATAAAGATGTTCTAGACATATTTGGTTTGGCAGATGAGATGAAGGTCAATAAGACCAATCTCAAAAAACTTGTCGGTAGAAGATTAGCCGCAAGAGTTTTAAAGACATGGATCGAAGATTTCGTGGATGAAGATACAGGAGAGGTTGTATCTATTGAAAGAAACGAAGTGATCTTCGATCGTGAGCTTGTAATTACTGAAGAGCATCTAGAAGCCATTATGGAATCTGGAGCCAAATCGGTAACACTTCATAAAGAAGATATCAACACTGCTGATTATACGATTATTTATAATACGCTTCAAAAAGATATCTCAAACTCACAGAAAGAAGCAGTAGAGCATATCTATAGACAATTAAGAAATGCAGATCCCCCCGATTATGAGACAGCCAAAGGGGTATTCGAAAAATTATTCTTTTCCGATACGAGATATGACTTAGGTGAAGTCGGTCGTTTCAGATTGAATAAAAAACTTGGAATTGATCAGTCAGAAGAGTCTAGAGTGCTTACAAAAGACGATATGATTTTAATCATCAAGTATCTGATTGAATTGATTAATTCTAAAGAGGATGTTGATGATATTGATCACTTATCAAATCGTCGTGTTAGAACGGTTGGAGAACAATTGTATTCTCAATTTGGAGTTGGTTTGGCGAGAATGGCCAGAACAATTAGAGAGAGAATGAATGTAAGAGACAACGAGGTATTTACTCCGATTGACTTGATTAATGCGAAAACATTATCCTCTGTTATTAATTCGTTCTTTGGAACAAATCAGTTGTCTCAATTTATGGATCAAACCAATCCATTGTCAGAGGTAACACATAAAAGAAGATTGTCGGCATTAGGACCAGGTGGATTATCAAGAGAAAGAGCAGGATTTGAGGTAAGGGATGTTCACTACACTCACTATGGTCGATTGTGTACCATTGAAACACCAGAGGGACCAAACATTGGTTTGATTTCTTCGTTGTGTGTTTTTGCCAAAGTAAATAAGCTTGGTTTTATTGAAACTCCATACCGAAAAGTTGAAAAGGGAATCGTTCAATACAAAAACGAACCTATTTATTTGGCTGCAGAGGAAGAAGATTCAAAGACGATTGCTCAGGCTAACGCTAAAGTAGATGACAAAGGTAATTTCTTATCTGAGGTCGTTAAAGCAAGATTCGAAGGTGACTTCCCAGTTGTGGAGCCATCTAAATTGAATTTAATGGATGTTGGGGCAAATCAAATTGCGTCAATAGCCGCATCTTCTATTCCATTCCTTGAGCATGATGATGCAAACAGGGCTTTGATGGGATCGAACATGCAGCGTCAAGCAGTTCCTCTTTTGAAACCAAATTCACCTATCGTTGGAACAGGAATTGAACAATTGGTTGCTGAAGATTCACGTGTTTTGATTAATGCAGAAGGTTCAGGAATAGTTGAATATGTAGATTCTAACGAAATAGTAATCCGATACAATTGGAATTCTGAAGATAAATTAGTGAGCTTCGAAAGTGAGGTGACTAAATATTCATTAACGAAGTTCATGAAAACCAATCAGAGTACTTGTATCAACTTGAAGCCAATTGTAGAAAAGGGTGATAAGGTTGTAAAAGGTCAAGTTCTTTGTGAAGGTTATGCAACTCAAAAAGGAGAATTGGCACTTGGTCAAAACCTGAAAGTGGCATTCATGCCGTGGAAAGGTTACAACTTTGAGGATGCCATTGTTATTTCTGAAAAGGTCGTAAGAGATGACATCTTTACTTCTATCCATATCGATGAGTACTCTCTAGATGTTAGAGATACGAAAAGAGGAATGGAGGAATTAACAGCAGATATTCCAAATGTAAGTGAAGAAGCAACTAAAGATTTAGATGAAAATGGTCTCATTCGAGTAGGTGCTGAAATCAAAGAGGGAGATATTCTTATAGGTAAGATTACACCAAAAGGAGAGACGGATCCTTCTCCAGAAGAAAAGCTATTAAGAGCAATATTCGGAGATAAAGCCGGTGATGTAAAAGATGCCTCACTAAAAGCCGGTCCTTCACTTAGAGGTGTTGTTATTCAAAAGAAACTTTTCTCTAGAGCAGTAAAAGACAGAAAATCAAAATCTCAGGATAAGCCTTTATTGGAAACCATTGACACCGAATATCAAGGTGACATGGTTGCTCTAAAAGCGAAGCTTGCCGAGAAATTGATCAAAATTGTAGGAGATAAGAAGTCCACAGGGGTATATAATAACTTTAAAGAGGAATTGATTAAAAAGGGGACGAAGTTCTCTGCAAAATCATTGACTTCTTTGGATTATTCAATTGTTAATCCTTTGAAATGGACTGCAGATGAAAAAATCAATCAGCTGATCAGCCGTGTAATACATAATTACAACATTAAGGCAAATGATCTTTTGGGTAATTATAAGCGTAGAAAATTCCATATCTCTGTAGGAGATGAGCTTCCTGCGGGAATCATTAAAATGGCCAAAGTATACGTTGCGAAAAAGAGAAAGCTTAAGGTAGGAGATAAAATGGCGGGTCGTCATGGTAACAAAGGAATTGTTGCTAACATCGTTCGACAAGAAGACATGCCATTCTTAGAAGACGGTACACCAGTTGATATTGTACTCAACCCACTTGGGGTACCTTCTAGGATGAACCTTGGTCAGATTTATGAAACTGTACTTGGTTGGGCAGGTGAAAAATTAGGAATGAAGTTTTCTACTCCAATTTTTGACGGAGCTACTCCCGAAGAAATAAATGCTTGGACTGAAAAGGCAGGTGTTCCAACTTCAGGTAAAACGTATCTGTTTGATGGTGGTACCGGAGAACGATTCCATCAGCCGGCAACCGTTGGAGTCATTTACATGCTTAAATTATCACATATGGTAGATGATAAAATGCATGCCAGATCAATTGGACCATATTCTCTTATTACTCAACAACCACTTGGAGGTAAGGCTCAATTTGGAGGTCAGAGATTTGGAGAGATGGAGGTATGGGCTCTTGAGGCTTTTGGAGCTTCAAACATCCTACAAGAAATCTTGACTGTGAAGTCTGATGACGTAATCGGAAGAGCAAAAGCGTATGAATCAATAGTGAAAGGAGATAATATTGGTGAGCCAGGAATTCCTGAATCATTCAATGTCTTGCTTCACGAATTGAGAGGATTATGTCTTAATGTAACGATGGATTAGAAAACGATTAAAAACGAATTATTTATATAGAATGGCTTTCAAAAGAGAAACACCAAAAAAACAAAGTAGCTTTAATAAGATCACTATTTCATTGTCTTCGCCAGAGATCATCCTGGAGAATTCGAGTGGTGAGGTATTGAAGCCGGAGACCATTAATTACCGAACATATAAGCCAGAAAGAGATGGTTTATTTTGCGAACGAATTTTTGGCCCTGTTAAAGATTACGAATGTCACTGTGGGAAATACAAAAGAATCCGATATAAAGGAATCGTTTGTGACCGTTGTGGAGTTGAAGTAACGGAGAAAAAAGTACGACGTGAAAGAATGGGACACATCTCTTTGGTGGTTCCAGTTGCTCACATTTGGTACTTTAGATCTTTACCGAACAAAATTGGTTACTTACTAGGTCTACCAACTAAAAAGCTTGATCAAATCATATATTACGAACGATATGTGGTTATCCAAGCCGGGGCTTCTACGGAATTGCCCGAGGTAGAGTTGAATAAAATGGATTTCTTAACGGAAGAAGAGTATTTAGATATTCTAGATGCACTTCCGAAAGAAAATCAGTACCTAGAAGATTCTGACCCAAATAAGTTTATAGCGAAGATGGGTGCTGAAGCAATCAATGATCTTTTGGCTTCGTTAAATCTTGAGGAGTTATCTTATTCTTTAAGAGATAAGGCTGAAAATGAAACATCAGTTCAGCGTAAAAATGAAGCATTAAAAAGACTACAGGTTGTTGAGGCCATGAAAGATTCTCAAACGAGAATTGAAAACAGGCCTGAATGGATGATCGTTAAGGTTGTTCCTGTTATTCCGCCAGAGCTTCGACCATTGGTCCCTCTTGATGGAGGTCGTTTTGCCACATCGGATTTGAATGATCTTTACCGTAGAGTAATTATTAGAAATAATCGACTTAAAAGACTAATAGAGATTAAAGCTCCTGAAGTTATTTTGAGAAATGAGAAGAGGATGCTTCAAGAATCTGTTGATTCTTTGTTCGATAACTCTCGTAAATCAAGTGCGGTTAAAACGGAATCAAACAGAGCATTGAAATCTCTTTCTGATTCATTGAAAGGTAAACAAGGACGATTCAGACAAAACCTTTTAGGTAAAAGGGTAGATTATTCTGCGCGTTCTGTAATTGTTGTTGGACCGAACTTAAAATTGCATGAATGTGGTCTTCCAAAAGGAATGGCTGCAGAGCTTTACAAGCCTTTTATTATTCGTAAGATGATAGAAAGAGGTATCGTGAAAACGGTAAAGTCAGCGAAAAAAATAGTTGATAAAAAAGAACCGGTTGTATGGGATATATTAGAAAATATATTGAAAGGGCATCCAGTTCTATTGAATAGAGCCCCAACGCTTCACAGATTAGGTATTCAAGCATTTCAGCCAAAACTTATTGAGGGTAAAGCAATTCGTTTACATCCTTTGGTAACTACAGCATTTAACGCCGATTTTGATGGTGACCAAATGGCTGTTCACCTTCCATTAGGGAATGCAGCAATCCTTGAGGCACAAATGCTTATGTTGGCTTCTCATAATATTTTGAATCCTGCGAATGGAGCTCCAATTGCGGTGCCATCTCAAGATATGGTTCTTGGTCTTTATTACATTACCAAGGATAAGAAATCACTTAAAGATGACGTTGTTAAAGGTGAGGGAGGAATCTTCTATTCACCTCAGGAAGTAATTATTGCTTACAATGAAAATAAACTTGATCTTCATGCTCAAATAAAGGTGAAAACTTATGATTTAAATCATTTGGGTGAGCCGGAATTGAAATTGATTGAAACGTCTTGTGGAAAAGTTCTTTTTAACGAAAAAGTTCCTCAAGAGGTTGGTTTCATTAATGAAGTTTTAACCAAAAAAGCATTAAGAGACATTATTGGTAAGGTTTTAAAGATTTGTGGAACGTCTAGAACAGCTCATTTCTTGGATGAGATTAAAGGTTTAGGTTATACAATGGCCTTCAAAGGTGGTTTGTCGTTTAACTTGGATGATATTATTATTCCTAAGGAAAAAGTTTCTCTTGTTGATAAAGCAGAAGGAGAAGTTAAAGATGTTATGGACAACTATAACATGGGACTTATCACTAATAATGAACGTTACAATCAAATTATTGATATTTGGACGCATACCAATTCAAGATTGACTCACACGTTAATGGATCAATTGAAATCAGATAGACAAGGATTTAACTCAATCTATATGATGTTTGATTCAGGAGCGAGGGGTTCTAAAGAGCAAATTCGTCAGCTTTCAGGAATGAGGGGATTAATGGCGAAACCTCAAAAATCTGGAGCTTCTGTTCAAGAGATTATTGAAAATCCAATTTTGTCCAACTTTAAGGAAGGTCTGTCGATTCTTGAGTACTTTATATCTACTCACGGTGCTCGTAAAGGACTTGCCGATACGGCCCTTAAAACTGCCGATGCTGGTTATTTGACAAGACGTTTGGTTGATGTAGCTCAAGATGTTGTAATTAATTCAGATGACTGTGGAACTTTACGTGGTATTGTTGCTACTGCTCTTAAGAAAAACGATGAAGTCGTTGAGCCATTATATGATCGAATCTTGGGAAGAACATCTGTTCACGATATATACATGCCGGAATCAGACAATTTAATTGTTGCTGCAGGAGATATCATATCTGAAGATGTTGCACAGCAGATTGAAGAAGCTGATATTGATGAAGTAGAAATCAGATCAGTTCTTACTTGTGAAATGAGAAGAGGAGTCTGTTCTAAATGTTATGGTCGTAATCTATCCAATCACCGCCTTGCTCAAAGAGGTGATGCTGTTGGAGTAGTTGCAGCCCAATCAATTGGAGAACCAGGAACTCAGCTTACACTTCGTACATTCCACGTTGGGGGTACTGCTTCTAATATTGCAGATGTTTCAGATATCAAGGCAAAAGGAAATGGCTTTTTAGAGATTGATGAGCTTCGTACGATTGAACGTGTTGAAGATGGCGAGAAGAAAATCATCGTTGTTGGTCGTTCAGGTGAATTAAAAATTACTGATGAGAAGACGGGTATTGTAATTATGAATACCAATATTCCTTATGGTTCTGAGCTTTTGGTTAAAAACAAAACAAAAATCAAAAAGGGTGATGTTGTCTGTAAATGGGATCCATATAATGCCTTAATCATTTCTGAGTTTAAAGGAGAAGTTGTTTTCGAAAATATTATCGAGGGAATGACTTATCGAGAGGAAGTTGATGAGCAAACTGGATTTACGGAAAAGGTGATTACGGAATTAAAAGATCGAAAAAGACCACCTGCAATACATATTGTTGATTCAAAAACAAAAGATATTTTATTTGAATATTCAATCCCTGTTAATTCACACATTAGCGTGAACGAAGGAGATAAGATTGATGAAGGTAAGGTTCTTGTTAAGATTCCTAGAACTGCAGGTAAAACTGGAGATATTACAGGAGGGTTACCTCGTGTAACTGAGCTATTCGAGGCAAGAAACCCATCGAATCCTGCTGTTGTTTCTGAGATCGAGGGAGTTGCTGCATATGGAAACATTAAAAGGGGAAATAGAGAAATTATTATTACTCCTAAAGTGGGGAATGATCATAAATATTTAGTTCCACTTTCTAAGCACATTCTTGTTCAGCAAAATGACTTTGTACGTGCGGGGCAACCACTATCAGATGGTGCAATCACGCCAAAAGATATTTTGAATATAGAAGGTCCAACCAAGGTGCAGGAATACATTGTAAATGAAATTCAAGAAGTTTATCGTTTGCAAGGTGTGAAGATTAATGATAAGCACTTTGAGGTAATTGTTCGTCAAATGATGCTTAAGGCTGAGATTATTGATTCGGGTGATACACGTTTCTTAGAAGGACAATCTGTTCACAAAGCAGATATTATGGAAGAGAACGATGCTTTATTCGGTATGATGCTTGTTAAGGAAGCTGGAGATTCTGAAGAATTAAAGAAAGGACAGCTTGTTTCAGTTCGTAAGCTCAGAGATGAGAATTCTAAATTGAAGAGAGAAGATAAAGCTCTTGTAGATGCGCGTGAGGCACGAGCAGCTACATCGAAGCCAATGCTTCAAGGAATTACAAGAGCATCGCTACAAACGCAGTCATTTATTTCTGCGGCTTCATTCCAGGAAACTACAAAAGTTCTTAATGAGGCAGCTATTTCAGGAAAAGAAGATCACCTTCTAGGATTGAAAGAAAATGTGATTGTCGGACATCTAATACCAGCGGGTACGGGAGTTCGTAAATTCCAAAAGATGATTGTTGGATCTCAACAAGCTTTGGAATCGTTAGAAGCTGAAAAGAAATAATTCTTTTAATAGATAATAAAGGGCGCATTAGCGCCCTTTTTTTTATGCAATTTTTCCCCAGTCGGGTTTACTTAAAAGAATGTTCTCTATCGTCTTTTTGATGCGATCATTTGATTCAAGCTCAATTTTTGGATCGGTTTGAATGAGTTTTCTTGCTGCTTCTCTTGCAAGTATAACAATCTGTCCATCCTTGCGAAGGTCAGAAATTTTAAGATCCAAAATACCACTTTGTTGTGTACCCATTAAGTCTCCGGGCCCCCTTAGCTTAAGGTCAACCTCTGCAATCTCAAATCCGTCATTTGAATCAACCATCGTTTGCATTCTTTTTTTCGATTCCTTTGAAAGCTCTATGGCAGTCATTAATATGCAAAAAGATTGCTCAGCTCCTCGACCAACTCTACCTCTAAGCTGATGTAACTGAGACAAGCCAAATCTCTCTGCACTTTCGATAACCATTACTGAAGCATTCGGCACATTGACTCCAACTTCAATAACAGTAGTTGCGACCATAATTTGTGTTTCTCCTTTAATAAAGCGTTGCATTTCAAACTCCTTTTCCTCACTTTTCATTTGGCCATGTACAATACTTACTTTGTATTCTGGTAAGGGGAAAGAACGCGAAACAGCTTCAAAGCCATCCATCAAATTGTGAAAGTCTAGCTTTTCTGATTCTTTTATCAATGGATAAACCATATAGATTTGTCGGCCTAATTTAATTTGAGTCCTGACAAATTCGAACACTTTTAATCGATGTTTTTCATAGCGATGGCTTGTCCTAATTTCTTTTCGTCCCGGCGGTAATTCATCAATCACAGATACTTCAAGATCTCCATAAAACGTCATAGCCAAGGTTCTCGGAATTGGAGTCGCTGTCATAATTAAGATATGCGGAGGGCTCGTGTTTTTGCCCCACATTTTTGAGCGTTGTGCAACGCCAAAACGGTGTTGTTCATCGATAACGACTAATCCAATATTTTTAAACTTTACTGTATCTTCCAGAAGGGCATGGGTTCCCACCAAAATATGAATCTCTCCATTTTCAAGTCCCTCATGAAGAATTTTTCGTTCCGATTTTTTAGTTGATCCTGTCAACAAAGAAACGTTAATTGGCAAATCACTGAGAAATTCGTTTAAACTCTCATAATGCTGAGTGGCTAATATTTCCGTAGGTGCCATTATAGCCGCTTGATATCCATTATCTGCTGCCAGAAGCATAGTCATTAATGCTACGAGTGTTTTTCCGCTACCGACGTCACCTTGAAGCAATCGGTTCATATGTTCGCCACTAAGAAAGTCTTTTCGAATTTCTTTAATCACCCTTTTTTGTGCGTTAGTAAGCTGAAAAGGTAGCTTTTCAGTATAAAATGTATTAAACAATGTACCAACCTCCTTAAAAACGAACCCACGGTGCTTTATGGCGGTTAATTTTTTTCGAATAAGCAACTCCAGTTGTAAATAAAAGAGCTCTTCGAATTTTAATCGAAAAACAGCTTGTTGGATGTCTTGCTGGTTATTTGGTTGATGAATTTTTTTTATGGCCTCCTTTTTAGAAATCAGACGGTACTCATTGACAATTTCATTTGAGAGTGTTTCTGGAAAGGATTGTCCAATTTGTGGGACAATCAACGATATGAGTTTTTCAATTCCCTTTGAATTTAAACCTTTCGAATTTAACTTTTCGGTGCTTGGATACAATGGAAAAAAACCTGTTCTAGGTGCATTTTGAGTAATGGCAGTCATCTCTGGGTGAGGAATAGACCATTTTTGTGAGTAGATTTTAGGCTTGCCGAATATGATATACGTTTCATTGATGTTTAGACTTGATTTAATCCACGAAACACCCTGAAACCAAATCAGCTGAATGGATCCAGTTTCATCACTAAATCTTGCTGAAAGCTTCTTGTATCGTCCTTTCCCAGTTTCTTTTATTTGATCAACTTTTCCTTTGAGCTGGACATAGCTGTCTTCATAATGAAGGTCTTTTATTTTTGTGAAATAAGACCGATCAACATATCGATAGGGAAAATGGAAAAGCAGGTCTCCATAATTGTGAATCTCCATTTCTTTACTGAGTAAATCAGCCTTTTGGGGCCCGACACCTTTCAGATATTCAATGGGTGTAGATGGGAGATCATTCATTTTTGGTTATTACATCATTACTTCCAGACGCCCATTTTATTGAACTTTTCAATTCTTTGTTCAATTCGTTCTTCTGTAGGTATTTTATCTAATTCCTGTAAATATTTTTTGATTTGTTTTTTAACCTTATCAAAAATAAGCTTTGGCGAGCGGTGTGCACCGTCAATAGGTTCTTTAATTACATCATCAACAAGTTTATTTGAGGACATGTCCTTAGAAGTGAGTTTAAGAGAATCGGCAGCTTTTTCTTTGAATTCCCATGAACGCCATAATATCGATGAACAAGACTCTGGAGAAATCACGGAATACCATGTGTTTTCGAGCATAACTACTTTGTCTCCAACACCTATGCCTAAAGCACCACCAGAAGCTCCTTCTCCAATGATTATACATATTACAGGAACCTTGAGTCTCATCATTTCATAAATATTTCGGGCAATGGCTTCACCTTGGCCTCTTTCTTCTGCTTCTAATCCTGGAAAAGCTCCTGGAGTATCGATGAACGTGACAACAGGTTTATTGAACTTTTCTGCCAATTTCATTAGCCTTAAGGCTTTTCTATATCCCTCCGGGTTTGGCATACCAAAGTTTCGATATTGCCTCATCTTTGTATTGACTCCTTTTTGCTGACCGATAAACATCACTGACCGACCGTCAAGCAAACCAAATCCACCTACCATTGCCTTATCATCCTTAACATTACGGTCTCCATGCAATTCAATGAAATTACTTTCGGTTACGGCATTAATATATGCTAAAGTGTAAGGTCTTTCAGGGTGTCTTGAAAGCTGTACTCGTTGCCAAGGAGTGAGATTTGTAAAAATTTCTTTGGTCTTGTTTTTTAGTTTTAATTCAAGCTCTTGAATTTTATCGGACATATCAACATCCGTTGATTCACCGATTTCTTTGGTCTTTTCAATCTGTTCCTCAATGGCCTGAATAGGCTCTTCGAAATCTAAGTATATACTCATAAGATGATTAAATTTTCTTATTACAAAACTATTAAAATCATTTGATTTACTGCTTTAATTTAACATTAGTTCGTCGGATAATTCCATGCTTCAAAAGCAAACTTCCACCGTTTATTTAGCTGTTTTTTAATATTTGAATCAATCGGTTTAAATGTATTTTTCTTGTAGCTCTTTTGTTTTTCGAGGTACATTTCGAATTTATCATTCACATCACTAAATTCTCCTAGCTTAAGCTTGGTATATATTTGATCCATACATTCCATAGGATTGTTGCTTAATTCCTCGTAAGAAATTTCAATTAAGTGGTTTTCATCAATGCCTTGTTTCTGTTCCAAGTATGCAAGCATGGTCTTTTCGTAGCAATGTATCACACGTTCGTTTATTTCATTCTCATTAAATTCCTGTAAAAATTGAGATTTGATGGTTGTATTGTACAAGTGTTTGGTGGAATTAAATACCTCATAAGGGTTTCGATGAATAAATATAAATTTAGCGTCAGGATACATTTCTTTTAGAACCTTAATTCTTCCTGTATTGTGCGGGTTTTTTAGAAGTAAGCGCCTTTCTTTACCGTTATAATATGATATATTTTTAAGCATTTTGTCATACACCATTTTCCATTTGTTGATATTGTTTTGAGTAGTTTCAAAAACGTTGTATTCATTAAAATAGCTGATGTTTTTTGGAAAAAAAAACGATTGCATTCCACTTCTATGTGTAAGGTTGGTCAGTGAGTGTTCTTCTTCCGTAGGAGCGCTTGCGTTTATTTCGACATTGTCCTGTGGCCTGGTTTTCGGCATGAGTTTATTGAGTAGGGGCTTCATGAAGGTGCGAGAGACCAGGGCCGTTCTAAAAAAAAATGCCTGAAAAGCCTCAAGGAATGAAAACCTTTTGTCTTGAGCCAAGAGATAATGCAAATGGGTAGTGCCGCTCCTCCAATGTCCTATAACGAAAACAGGAGCCTTTTCATTTAAATTAACGGCGTTTATTTTACGCTGAAACACAATTTTTTGAAGCCACCTAAAAGGGGCGCTAATTACCGTGAAAAAAAAGATTTTGAACAACATTTTTTTGTTACTTATCGTCTTTTTATTGTCTTGCCATAATTTGAATAGAAGTGGCAAGCTGGAAATAAATAATTGATGTTCTTTTATTTCTTTTTCAGGCATATGATAAAGTTGTAAAAAATATAATAAAGAAACGCTGTACAATCTTATATATTTGTAACCATGATCAAATTTGCTCCAGCAAAAATTAATTTGGGACTTCATGTCTTAGGGAAAAGATCGGATGGTTTTCATCGAATTGAAACCTGTATGATGGAAATCCCACTTTATGACATCATCGAAATCACCAAATCAGACGAATATGAATTTATTCAATCTGGCATAGCTGTTGACGGGAAGTCAAGTGATAATTTATGTACCAAAGCATTTTTGCTTTTGAAGCGTCACTATGAAATTTCCAATGTGCGAATTCACTTGAGGAAACAAGTCCCTATTGGTGCTGGGCTAGGCGGAGGTTCTTCTGATGCAGTCACTGTTTTAAAAATGCTTGTTGAGCTGTTTCAGTTGCAGGTTTCTGAAAAGGAGTTGGAGGAGATTTCTGCTGATCTCGGAAGTGATTGCGCTTTTTTTGTTAAAGGGGATAGCCAGTTGGCAAAAGGGCGAGGGGAGGTTTTATCAAGTATCACATTGAAATCAATTCCGAAGTATCTGGTTTTGTTGAATCCCGGGATTCACATCTCTACAAAAGAAGCCTATTCAAATGTTACTTATTTAAATGATTCTGCGTCTCTTAAAGAGGTCCTTTCAATGCCCGCCGAAAACTGGGAGAATTGTCTAAAGAATGATTTTGAGGATAGTATTTTTAAGAATCATCCAAAAATAAAAGAGTTAAAGATTAAGCTTTATGAAGCTGGTGCAGTTTATGCTGCGATGTCGGGAAGTGGGTCAAGTGTTTTTGGTTTGTTTTCAGAACCCATTTCTTTGGGGAATGAATTGAAAAAGCATCACGTTTATTCTGGGTACTTGTAGCTTACTTCCTACTTGGTAGGATTTTCTTAGATATAGAATACACAAAAATCAACATCCAAACAAAAGCCGCACTTCTGCCTAGGAAATCTCCGTAAGTAGAAAATATGGTTTTTTCACTAAGCAATTGTGTATTCGCGAGTAGCACATCTTCCTCCCACCATTTGGATTCTGAAATGACTTCCCCGGTGGGAGATATCACACCACTTTTCCCTGTATTGGCAGAGCGAACGAGCCATCTTCTGTTTTCGATGGCACGTAGACGCGCGAAGCTGAAATGTTGTTTGTAACCAGGAGTATCGCCCCACCAACCATCATTCGTAATCACGCAAAGTAATTCTGCCCCTTTCCGACATTGTTCGGCAACAAATTCTGGGTAAATCGATTCATAGCAAACGATTGGTGCAATGGCTCCATTCGAGGTTTTAAATATCTTGACGGTATCTTCCTCTCCTAATGAACCCACGGCTCCTCCATTATCTATTGCAATGTCCTCAAGGATTGGGAAATAGTCAGAGTATGGTATTTTTTCAACTCCTACAACCAGTTTAGACTTGTGTATGTATTTGTTTTTTAAATTCTTCTTAATGAGTAAGGATGAATTATAATACTCGGTGAAGGATCCGTCAGGATTTTCGCGAGAAGCCTTTGATCTTTTTTTGTCAAAGCGCTTCATTGTTGAGGCTCCGATTAAAACGTCCGAGTTCCATCTTTGGACAGCATTAATGTATTTCGGGTATATAGATAGTCTATTGAATTCGTTTTCGAAAAAACTAAAGCTTAGGGCAGTTTCAGGAAATACAACCAATTGTGTTTTTGAAGTGATTTTCGAATTTGCAAGTTTGATGAATTTGTTGGTTTGTTCATGCGGTCCTCCTGTAAACTTTTCATTGTACGGGTCTATATTGGGTTGAACCAAAACAACTTGAAAATTCCTTTTTTCCTTTTCGATTGAATGTTCAAAAGATCTTTTCACTAAAATTGAAACCAATATGGGTATTGCAATAGCTATACCTGAGAGCATTCTAACCTTTTTGGTTTCCTCATTACTCATCCATCTTTTTAGTAGTAAGAAGAGAAGCAGGTTTATAACGATAACCCAAAGTGTACCGCCACTAACACCCGTGTATTCATACCATTGAATCCAGTTTGTGCGTACAGAAAACACATTGCCAAAAGAAAGCCAAGGGTGAGAAAATTCCCAATTGCTATGAACATGCTCAAATCCAAGCCATACGAACGGAAGCGACAGATATCCCTTTCGATTTCCAAGATGTTTTTTTATAAAATGAAATGATTGAAAAGCCAAACACATCATCGTTGTATTAAATATAAAGGCAAATATTCCACCTGAAGCACTTGAGTTATAAATCCAATAGGAAGTACCTATGTTAAAAATTAGAAAGCATATGAATGCATGTAAAAACACATTCTTTGAGGAAAGGTTTGACTGAGTAACACAATACTCTATAGACAGCAAGGGGATGAGGGAAATAAATACAAGAGGTGTCATACTTCCTGAATATGGAAAGCAAAGCATCAGAATGAATCCTCCGACTACGGAAGATAGAAATCGATTTTTTCTGTTGAGGTACATCTTTACAAAGATATATTTATGAAACAAAAAAGGCCGACAAATGTC
>Ga0315331_10001170_pt1 | contig 19463 bp, 15 predicted proteins | sample M160m34915metaG_FD_203456 | JGI IMG/M metagenome (GOLD analysis project Ga0315331, IMG submission 203456) | Ammonia-oxidizing marine archaeal communities from Monterey Bay, California, United States - M1 60m 34915 | ecosystem: Environmental > Aquatic > Marine > Intertidal zone | place: USA...
GATCGTCGAACAGGCGAAACATAACAGATCCCGCGCCAAGTGCCCTGAAGAGTACGATTATCGCATCGTTGAGCACTTCAGAAACGCCTTCGCTGCCGCGGCTTCGACAGTTACTGATGCCGGCGAAAGCTGCTGGACGGAAGGGCCCCCGCGACAGACAGCCGACTCCCGCAAGATGTCGTTGCCTTCAACGCGTGACTCCCGGGGCAACTCAGATCTTCGATAACGCCTCATCGAGTTCATCCCGCAGGACTTCGAATGATTCCAGTCCCACGGACAGTCGCACCAGCTCATCAGTGATACCGATCGCGGCACGGTCCTGTCGGGACATGAATGCGTGAGACGTTGTGGCCGGATGAGATATCGTGGTTCGCGGGTCGGCCAGTGTCGGAGAAAAGGGGATATTTTCGGCGGCACGCATGAACTTTGAGACGCCTTCTTTACCGTCCGTGACAAGGCGAAACGAGATAATACCACCCGTACCATCCGGGTATAACGTCGTGGCAAGCTGATGAGTTCCGTGTTCCGCCAGCGAAGGATGAAAGACCTGTCGTGTACCGGCATGGCCCTGCAGAAACTCTGCCAGCTGCCTGGTCGTCCTGCAGATCTGTTTCATTCGCAGTGGCAACGTTTTCAGTCCACGCTGTGTGAGCCATGATTCAAACGGATTTCCGTTTTGTCCGAATGCGCTCGCTATGGAACGAACCGACTTCATTCGCCGTATCGTTCCGGCGGCCACGCCCAGCATGACGTCGCCGTGCCCATTCAGGTATTTCGATGCGCTGTGAACAACGATGGCGGCACCGTGTTCGATAGGCCGGATGAGCTCAGGGGTGGTGAAAGTGCTGTCAACCACCAGAGGTACATCACCCAGCGTTTCGGAGACCAGTCCGATGTCTGTAACTTCCAGTAATGGGTTGGAAATGGTCTCCACTAGACAAAGCTTGGTATTTGACTGTAATGCCGCTTTTATCGATTCAGGGTCACCGGCATCCACGTATGAAACATGCACGCCAAACTTCTGATGCAAGCGGCCAATCAGCTTCAAAGTGATGCCGTACAATGATCTGGCCACCACAATGTGGTCGCCAGAACCGGCAAGATGCATCAGTACCGCAGCAATAGATCCCATACCGGAAGAAAAAACGCATCCTGCTTCAGCACCCTCCATTTGAGCGATTGAGTCTGACAGTGCTGCGTGATTGGGATTGCTGTCCCGCGTGTAGACATGCCCGGTTACGTTGCCGGAATAGATGTCGGCCAGGACCTTCAGGTCTGGAACATCAAAAGCCGTCGTTTGATAAATGGGAGCCGTACTGGGCTCCGTTACGAAGTCTGGCGGGGATCCCAGTCGAGATGGATGTTGTTCTGTCATCAGCGGATTCCGATTCGGTTTGCAGGTCGGCCGCAGTGTAGTCCGGCCGGAACCTGGTGTCCTGCGTAGAGCAATATTCACTGATCAGTGCCGCGTTATAGGGTTGGGCGGCGAGTGCGCAGCCGGGACGGACTGCCCTGTCCGAACATTTTTGCGGCGACAGCTCGTCCTGGCGGCACAGCAGCAGTTGAAACTGGAGGTGAATCCACGTGCGGCAGGTGCGACCACAGCTCGTTTACAGCTCTCGACTGTCTCCCGGCAAGGACGTCCGCCAGTGGCAGCAGCAGCAGTACATCTGCCGCGCAGTAGCGAATCAGCTGGTCGCGGGCCGCCTGATTCTGATGGTCCTGCCACATTGACCACAGTTCCACAGCAACGCCACCATCAACGTCCTGCAGATCAGGCGGTCGATCGATTCCCAGTTGAGAAACGACCTGTTTCAATCCACCCGGAAGATCGTGATGGTAACACGGCCATCTGAGGTCGAGATGCGGACATGGCAGTTCCGGGATGTGAAACGCATCAATGACTCGCGGTACGTCAAATGTGCTGCCGTTAAAGGACGCCAGCAGGTCAACGTCGTCCAGCAGTTCCAGAAATTCGTCAAGGTTTTCATGCTCAACAAACGTATGCAGCTGATTCCTGTGCCAGCAGACAATCACGGTGATGGTGTCATCGTATTCCAGTCCTGTGGTTTCGATATCAAAGAACGACGCCTGATCCAGATACTGATGCAGCACCCGCCATTTGTCTTTCGCGCACAGATTCTCAACGAAGTACTGAATGTCATCGTCTGCCAGGGCCTGCAGACAGCGTTCTGATTCTGCGACGATTTCACGACGCAGCCAGGGCGCCAGACACTCCGGCGGAGCCACGGCGTCGTGCCATGACCGAACACCGGCTGCATGCAGCTGAGCCAGCCGTACCGGACCGACACCTCGAAAATGCTGCAGGGCCTCCGTGATCACACTGGTTTCCGTTGCTCAATTCCACAAAACGCTGGGCGGCCGATGACGAACGGACTCACGCCTCTGCTGAACCATACCAAAGATGGGGCAAAATAGGAGAGGCGAACCAACGACCTTAACGAGTATGGGATGTCCGCACCGTGCGGCACGCAAGCCTCTCGCCGATCAGTTATGAACCATCCACGCTTCACCAGAACGTACCTTTCGATGGCTAGAAGTCGATCCAGTCCCGCACATCTCCGCATTACTTGCCATATTGCGGTCTATTTCGCGTTCTACCCAACGCGGCTGTTGAAATATGACTTTGTCGCCAACGATAAGTATACTGCTTGCATGTCAAACGCGACCTTCATCAATGATGACCTTGCCGCTCACCGGGGTTCAGCGCGGGAGTTGACGTTTCAATTAACGCTTGACTCACTGTCAGAGCAGTACAGCGTAAGCACGGCGCCGATAAGAACTGCGAATGGTGAGCTGATCGAGGAAGGGAATCTGAAGAAGGGCCCCGGTCTCTGCCTAACGGTCACAGCCTCACGCCGTAAGCGAAGTCGATGGCGTCAGTCGAATTCGCCGGAGCCGCCACGTGACGCGTATGAAGTTGTCGCCAGCGATCTGGTTCAACTCAGTCTGCGAGGCAAACCGATCCGCCTGCGCGAGGAAACGCCTGCTGAGCAGTATGACATCAGTTGGCCCACGGCGAGGAAATCACCGTCGCATCACATCCTCAATTATCAGTTAATCCTGAGCCACATCGAAAACACCTGGGGACGAAAACACGAACGACTGTTCTTGATCAAGGCTCAAATATCCAAGGTCACTAATTCATGAGCAATTCAACGTCGCGACGCGACTTCCTGAAATCTGTCGGGCTCACCGTGTTCGCGGTGGGCGTGGGGAGTGTGGCACCGGCACAGGAAAAGAACCAGCCTCAGCAAGGCGCCAGTGGCAGTGAAACACGGCTCGTGGAACTGCCCTTTCAGTTGATGATCTGCGATTACGTACAGTTCAAGCTGTCCAGAGTGGACACACGCGGGAAGGTCATCTGGGAACACCGCCCGGAAGGGAAAGTATGGGACTTTATTCTTACGGGCGACGACAAGCTCATCTATCCGATTATTACCGACGGGCAGGAAGTCCGCTGCATTGATTCTCAAAAAAAACAAATATGGTCCTGGCCATATGCCGGGGAATTCAGAGAGATCATCAATATCACAAAGCATCGCTCACAACTGATTGTGAGCGGCCAGAAGCCACCCAGGGCCATCCTGATGAACCTGGATGGAACGATTCAGAAGAGGCTGCCAATCCCCGCAGGCTATAATCACCATCATGGCCAGTTGGGGAACGTGTATGCCGTCGGCAACAAACACTATCTGGCTCAGCTTTGGGGCGAAGGGACGGCTCTTGAAGTTGATGAAAACGGCAAAGAAGTGTGGCGATATCAGGTACCAAAAGCCGGAAAGGGGCGCTATCCGGAAGGGACGATTCAGGATCTTCTGAGATTGGACAATGGCAACACTCTTCTGGCGTGCGGTACACAAGCTCGTTTACTGGAAGTGGATCGTTCGGGAAAGATTGTCTGGGAATTCACCGGGACGGGGCATCCCGAACTCAATTTCACCAACGCCTGTAATCTGCAACAACTGAGCGACGGCTCCGTTCTGGTCACCAACTTTCTGCGGGGCAATTCAGGTCGCGGCGCACATGCCTTCAGGCTTTCTAAAGAGAAGCAGATCACCTGGACGTTTACCGACCACAAGAATTTCACAGCCATCAGTCAGGTGTGGGCGATCGAACAATAACCAACCTGCGGAAGAGGCTGCTGAAACTGTCAGAAAGAGTCCGGACTGCCATCGATGGTGACTTCTGCAAATAGAAGACAGCACGGGCCCGCCAATGAACAGATCTCCTGAGTTACTCTTAATCACGAAGTACATTCCTTTAAATCTGCCGGCCTTGTCACCTCCGCGACAGGCCCGGGAGATGCGGTGCTGGCTCACGAAAAGAGGCAACCGCCGAAGAATGCCAGTGGTAAAGTTACCCCTGGTTTCGAAAGTACGCAGACTGATCCGCATGCACCAAAGGACTGGCAGCCGTTTTTCGAGCGTGCGATTCGTGCAGGTATTGCGGGATACAGGCTTGTGCGCGTTCGGAGCGCACTTCGGCATTCAGAACCACCCGAATGTCGATATTGTGGCGATCGCGGATCTGCTTCCCTCCCGTTGCTCCGGACTGGCGATGGCTTGTGGCAGCAAACAGACCGGCCCGTCGTGCGAAAAGATGATCAAGACCACCAGCGCCGGAAGCCGTGTTATCTGCAATATAGCTTACACCGGATCCGAGTTAGAATCTGGCACCATCCGTGTGGGCAGATCACGAGTAAGTCCCAGGTACAGGATGCCACGGCATTTCCGCACAGCTTTAGGGGCGGATCTGCGATAACCAACATGAGCAGCGAGCGTCAGAACGCGCGTTGTGAGTTCCCTGCGTCGTCGACTGCATATGGCAACCAGACAAGAACCAGTCGTTGAATCCTGATGTCTGACTTGCGAGGCTTGATTTCTTTGTCGGTCAGTTCCATCAGGTCGGGATCAAAACGATCCTGGATCCTGTGCACCTCTTCTTCGATCTGGGCATTCAGTTCCTCCTGTCGCTCGACCAGCGCGTGCACTGCTTCTTCCGCGTGCTGTACGTCCTCACTTTCTTTGGCAACGCTGCCAGCCCTGCGAATCGCTGTGCCGGCGCGAGAGACGTTTGTCACGCTGTGTAGTTTTCGCCCGAACAGAGCCCCTGCGATACTCTGAATGACAGAAAGTCCGGCGGATACCGCCTTCTCGGTCTTCTGTGTTTTTTCGCGAGCGACCTTCTGCCTTGCACGGCGCATGCGGTCCTCCAGTGTGCGAATGCGCGAAGCATATTTGCCTCGCAGTTTTTCGAGCTGCCGGTCACGTTCTTCCCGGGCCGCATGTCGTAATCGTATTCGAAAGTCCGATTCTGATTCATCAGATCCGGAGCATTCGCTCAGAGCCGGACATTTCCAGACCGACAGTCGACGATACTGATACAGAAAGTCTTTCAACGCGGACTTCCACTTCGTATAGGACTTTTTCAGGGTTAGCGCCGCCGCCAGATCGCCGAACGCAGCAGTCTTCCGGCACTCACCCGTCAGCTCGGGCAGATCGTCTTCGTCCCATTCATCCGCCTGTTGCCAGAAGTCCGACGGAATGTCATCACCAGTCAGTGCCAGCAACGTCACATCCTCCCAGCGATCAACGTTTTCTCGGGCAGCAACAAAATGAACATTCGCCTCACCCAGCAGGGCCGGTCGATAGACTAACTGGTCCGCCGTTGTCCGAACCGGAAAAAACAGTTCCGGGATGTTGGGTGGCAGCACGGGCCGGGAAATCTTTACATCCGCTTCGTTTGCGTTCGCCAGGCCAAACGAAGGTGCAGCATTGGGACCGAAATTTTTTTTCAGCGGACTCATCAAAATTCGAATCTGCTCCCGCGACAGCGGCCCCCGCAGATATGACAGGGCCCATCTTGTTCTGAAGACGACAGGCTGGTCTTCGTGAACATTGTTCATCAGAAAAACCCGGCTGCCCAGACCGGCAAGAATCTGTTCCATACGCTGCCGGTCAAAAGACGATCCGGCACTGGCCGCGGCTCCTTCCAACCCTTCAAGAACTCGCAGCTTGTCGCGTTCTGTCTGCAATCGCCCCAGGAACCATGTACCAGCGTTGGACAGCCCCTTGTAGTCGATATCGACGGGATTCTGCGTAGCAAGAACGCAGCCGAGCCCGTAAGCGCGGGCCTGTTTCAGCAGTGTCAGCATGGGTTGCTTGGACGGGGGATTGGCCGTCGGCGGAAAGTAGCCGAAGACTTCGTCCATATAGAGAATCGCCCGCAGACTGGCTGTCCCGGGCTGGCGCCTCATCCACGCGATCACTTCATTCAGCAGAATCGTGACGAAGAACATGCGTTCCTGGTCAGACAGATGCGCTATTGAAATGACGGCCAGTCGCGGCTTTCCTGCGGTCGTATAGAACAAGTTTTGAATATCAAGAGCCTCGCCTTCCAGCCAGCCGGCGAAACCGGGCGAGGACAGCATATTGTTCAGCAACATGGCCAGCTTGAAACGATCGTTGGCCGGGAAGAACGATTCCACGTCCAGGAAGCCGACCTTGTCAAACGGAGGTTCCTGAATCAATCGAATCAACATTCCCATCTCTACGTCGCTGCCCTGACGCCACGACGCATCCAGAATCGAAGACAGCAGGATGTATTCGCGACTGCTGATAGGATCGGCTTCAATCTGCAACAGGGCCAGTAGTCCTGAGACAGCAGCCATAATTCGTTCACGCAGAGCCTCTGCGTCGTTGAGAATCTCAGCCGACGGTGCAGTGAGGGCCCGCAGAACGGTGATTGGCCGCCCGGCATTGCTGGCTGGCGTGTAGATCGCAACTTCAGCGGAATCACGCAGTTTGCGGATGCGGCCGGCGCCCTGTCCCCATTCGCTCAAGCCACCGGTCCAGATATCAGCCGTCTTTGCAGCATATTCCTCAATTGTCAGTCCCTGTCGAGCGGCCTCAGCCGGATCGACCCAAGGCTCGAATTCCGCTGCGGTCAGTCCGGGGAAGGTCAGCATCAGATTGCCCAGGTCACCCTTGGGGTCGATGCATATCGCGGGAATCCCGTCCAGAGCGGCTTCTTCCAGCAGGGACAGGCAGAGTCCCGTTTTTCCGCTGCCGGTCATGCCAACACAAACAGCGTGCGTCGTCAGGTCCTTTGCGTCGTAGAGCAGCTCTTCCTGCGACGTCCTTGCATTTTCAAGGTCGTGAATTCGTCCCAGAAAGAACTGTCCAAGCTTCTCAATGATGGTCATCCTGAGGTTTTCCTGCTTCAAAACGCTGACTATAAATGCTGACCATGCACAATATGCGATTCCTCCTGGGTGGCGCAACGACCGTCCGGCATCCGCATGAGAGCGCCGATGGCCACTGTGATATCGGGGCCAGTCCACTCATTCAAAGGAATTGCCCTTCGCACAACAGGGAGCTTTCCGAAATTCGACCGTTTTCACAACTCGCATGCAGAGAATTCCCGGCGTTGCGTGTAAGCTGTGTAGAGCCGTGCTTGACAGCCAATGGTCTGTCTGACAACATTCGCCGCTTGTCCGGCCCGTCCAACTGCACAAGTCGCCTGCTTGAAACGGCTTGCGTCGCAATTGATGACGATTTTGCCTCATCTGGCGACTCTGCCAGGACGATCACTACAAATTTCCCGGGAACATCCCGTTATCGACATTCGGTCACCATCCTGGTGGCCCCCAAACTGGACATGAAATCATGGCCGTCCCTAAACGAAGAATTTCAAAATCCCGTGGTCGGAAGCGCCGTAGTCATAACGCCGTAAAGCCCATTCAGCTGGCCCGTTGTTCGCAATGCGGCACTTCGCTTCCCACACACGTTGTTTGCCCAACCTGCGGATATTACCAGGGCCGGACCATGACGGGTGACGACGAGGATTAATTGTGATGCGAATCGCGCTTGACGCGATGGGGGGCGATAATGCTCCATGTCCCAACATTCAGGGTGCCTTGCAGGCGACAGCCCAAGCTGAAGAGCTGCATGTTGCTCTGATCGGCGATCCAGCGACTTTGGAGGCAGGGCTGGCAGACGCAGGGGGGGATCCGACAGGCCGTATTTCCATCGTTGAAGCCGACGGTGTGGTGGGCATGGAGGAAAAGCCAACTGTTGCGCTCCGCCAGAAACCCAATTGCTCAATTGCCCGTTGCTGGCAGTTAATGGCCAGCAGAGATGCGGACGCGGTCGTGAGTGCCGGTAACACGGGTGCGGTCGTTGCCGCAGGGCTGCGGACACGACTGTTTCTGAAAGGCGTTAAACGTCCAGGCATTGCCGTAACGCTGCCCAACCTGAAGGGCAACAGCGTTCTGGTTGATGTCGGTGCAAACCCAGCGGCTCGCCCTGAACATCTGTTTCAGTACGCTCTTATGGGCAGCATCTACGCCCGAGAAATCCTGGGAATCGCGAGTCCGCGAATCGGACTGATGAATATTGGCAGTGAAGAGGGCAAGGGCAACGAACTGTACCGCGAAACTCACCGGTTCCTGTCCGATTCGCCACTGCAGAATTCTTACGTTGGCAACGTGGAAGGTCGGGGGCTGTATCACGGCGAGGCGGATGTGCTGGTCTGTGAAGGCTTTGTGGGCAACGTTATTCTGAAAGTCAGCGAAGGCATGGCTGAGTTCATGATGAAAACTGTCGGCAAGACACTTTTGCAGGCGCTGTCGACTGAGCGAGACCAGGCCGCGCAGGTGCTGCAACAGCTCAGCCAGAAGTATCGCTATCAGGAATCGGGTGGAGCTCCGTTGCTGGGAATCGATGGCAGCTGCGTGATCTGTCACGGATCAAGCGATTCCGACTCCATTCGCAACGCGTTAAAGATGGCCATGGAAATGAAGGCCCATCACATTAACGCTCAAATCGTCGAGCAACTTGCGGCAATCGCTGCCAAGGCCACCGCCGGATAACAGACGACCCGCGCTACGGCTGCAGGATCAGGGACTTCAGACAGATGGCAAAGATTGCAATTCTATTCCCCGGACAGGGTGCACAGCACGTTGGTATGGGGAAGCAGATCACAGAACAGTATCCGAAGGCGAAGGAGCTGTTCGGTCAGGCTCAGGAAGTTCTTGGCTATGACCTTGCGAAGCTGTGCTTTGAAGGCCCTGCCGATGAACTGGATTCGACAATCTACAGTCAGCCCGCGTTATTCGTTGCCAGCCTGGCGGCTCTGGAAAAACTCCGAGCGGATTCTCCGGATATCGTGCTGGGGTGTGAGATGGCCGCCGGCCTGAGCCTTGGTGAGTACACGGCGCTGGTGTTTTCCGGTGCGATGTCCTTTGAGGATGGACTGCGGGTTGTGCAGCGTCGAGGGCAGGCGATGCAGGCAGCGGCCGATGCAACACCCTCGGGTATGGTCAGCATTCTGCTGATGGATCGCGAGCAGGTTCAGAAAGTTTGTGACGAGGCGTCCGGTCACGGTTCCATCCAGATTGCCAACTACCTTTGCCCCGGCAACATCGTTGTCAGCGGAGAAAACGGTGCCTGCGTCCGGGCAGCGGAGATTGCAGAAGCTGATGGCGGAAGAGCTGTCCCTCTGGCCGTGGCTGGTGCGTTTCACACGCCAATCATGAAGCCTGCAGATGACCAGCTCGCAGAAGTGCTGAACGGCACAAATATCCAGTGCCCCGAGATTCCGGTCGTGTCCAACGTGGACGCCGCAGTCCACTCAGACCCCGATGAAATTCGCAAACTTCTCATCATGCAGGTGTTGCAGCCGGTTCGCTGGGAAGATTCGATCCGCAATATGCTTGAGGCTGGTTGTACAGATTTCTACGAAGTCGGCCCGGGCAAGGTGCTGAAAGGCCTCATGAAGCGAATCGCACGCAAGACACCTTTCACAACGATCAACGACTCGTTTGAATCGTAACGCAACGGACGCGAAACCTGAGCGACAGAACGGCCGAAACCTCCACACCAGACCGTGCAGGAACAATTTCCACGGCAGGCCAGAGACGGAAATATGTGTGGTGCCCCCGAAAAGTGGCGGTGCGGAAGATACCAGTAGGGTGAAACAGGCCGCTACCGTGTATGGCATCATGCGGAGGCTCTACGGTTCAAATGACGTCCCAACCGTCATAACCGGTCTGAGGTATCGCTTTCGCCCATATTTCGGAGCCCTGCTGCATCGTCGTCGAATCTCCTCGAGTGACGAGAGCTATGTTTCGCCGAGACCACACGTCTGCCGAGATCGATTCTCGCGTGGAGTGCCTGTGTGGTGCCAGGATTCGAAATACGGGTATAGCCACATCCACGTCGGCCCAACACTGAATGACCGATCGCCTCCAAACAGCCAAATCAGCCTTGCTGGACTTCAGCAGACTGCGTGATATCTGCTCGTCAGATTCCGCCGCTGATGAGTGCACCTGGACGCTTGTGCGTTGTTCAGACAGCGAAGGAGATGAGCAGCACACAAAAGTCACAGCCGGTGGATTTACAGTTGGCCGACGTCTTGGCAATGACCTGTGCCTGGGGCATCTCACAGTGTCCGGATACCATACTCGCATCTTCGCAATTGAAGACCAGCTGTTTCTGGAGGATATCGGCAGCACCAACGGCACTCTGGTTAACGGTCGGCGAATAGCGGCCGTGGAGTCTATAAACAATGGCGACGTCGTCCATTTTGGGCAGGTCAGGTTTGTCGTTCGTAAAACGCAGTCGCACGAGGCGGCCTCCCGGGACTTCAGAGCTGAAACCTATGAGGCGTGCGTTCCTGAAGATGCAGTGCTGTACGAGGGATTCGACCGTCTGCTTAATCGCCCCGACATCGATCCATACTTTCAACCGATCGTCACCCTGGGTGACGTTAAAACAGCAGGCTACGAGGCATTGGTACGGAGCCGAGTGAAAGGTCTGGAGACTCCCGATAAAATCTTTCGCATTGCAGCCCAGCGTTCCTCCGAAATCCAACTCAGTGAATTATGTCGATCCGAAGGCCTGCTGTCCGGACTCCGACTGGATCCACTCGGCTGCTTTTACCTGAACACACATGCTGCGGAGCTCGAAACGCCCCGACTGCTGGAATCACTGAAGGAACTTCGGTTCAACTTTCCAGCACTAGCCATCGTTCTGGAAATTCACGAAGCGGCCATCACCTCGATCAGGTATCTGACAGAACTGGCGGCACTGCTGAAGGATCTGGACATCGAACTGGCGTACGATGACTTTGGCGCCGGACAAGCTCGCCTGGTTGAGTTGTTTCAGGTGCCACCGCGGTACCTGAAGTTTGATATCTCGTTTGTCCGAGGAATGGAAAACGCGTCTCGACCACATCGAGCAAGCATTCGCGCTCTGTTGAACATGGTCCATGAACTGGATGTCACCTCCATCGCCGAAGGTGTCGAAACACAGACTCAGGCTGACATCTGCACGGAACTGGGCTTTGACATGGCCCAGGGATATTTCTTTGGCCGTCCGCAACCTCAGCAATACTGGCGAGACGCTGAGCAAGCTGCCAACAAAACGACGCCGATGCCCACGCCCGGAGCATAGCCGGCATCGGCGCGCTGGTGCCCACGCCGAAAAGTCACGCGACGAAGTTCTCTGCACAGCATCCAGCAAGGACGTACTGCGGCAGACTCAGCGAATCCGATTGTCGCCAAGATTCTCCTTCTGATGGACTGTCACCGGCCAGCCGGGGAACTGGTTGTCGGCCCGTCCGTCTGTCGGATCCACAAGAAATCGGAAGGCGTTCAACGTGTATGTCTTCGCTGACGTGTCAACTGTCACCAGACCAAAGCCACTGCCCTTCTGATGGGCTCGGTCGTATCGATTCTTTTCACTGGCGACCTCAGGGTTACCAACCGCGTAGACATAAACCCTGTTACCGAATCCATCAAGAAATTCGCCGGTGTCGGGTCGCCCGTGTTCCGGACGATTTTCGTGCGGCATCCCGACTTCATCAGGACGCCACCATCGTGGATAGCCAGCCGCGATGGCCGGTGTGCAGAAACTCCAGCAACTGTCACGTTGTTTGTCGACACCGTATTGAACCAATGAAGTCAGATGCTGGTCGCCGTTGATGTGCAGGGGCATTCCCTTGCGAATAATGCGAATAGCATTGTTACGTGCAGTCTGCGGCCAGGCTCCCGAATCAAGATCCGCCTTCAGGTAGCCGTTGAATCCGCCGTGGTGCGTGGCCACTCCGGCAAACACCGTCTGGCTCAGCAGAATCTTCATCGAATGCCCCCGCCAGTCATCGACCCACGTCTTGAGGAATTCTTCCTGGCGGTCTCCCAGCAGCACAAGACCTGGTTCATCCAGATGCGACGTGTCTACGTTGATGTCTCTGACATGGTCGGCTCGTCCGCTGCCCGTTTCAACGCGCTCCGGTCCGCTTTTCCATTGACGATCACCCAGAATCGCAAAGCCAACATCGCCGTAGACCATGTCTCCGTAATACACGCTGATATCCTGTTTACACGGCGTCGGATCAAAATAGTCCGGATGATGCGCCGCACAGGTCCTGTGTACAACGTTGACCATGCGTGCCGGCTCACGATACCCGCCCTTTGATGATGCACCCTTGTTCAGTTCCGCCATCGGTGCGCCGCCCTCGCCCCAGATGTTTCCCTGAAAGACATCGTGGTCATCGGGAATGCAGACTGTCGGACGGTCTCGCATCGCCTCGCGGAACGCCCAGCCGAACATGTAGAACTTGCGCAGGTAGTTCAGAATCGCTGGTACCGCCGGATCGCGAATGATCCCGTACCCGCCATGACCTTCGTACAGCTGGTCTCCGGAAAAATACAGCATGTCAGGATCAAGTTTTATCACATTATTGGCGACCGGTTCGTAGGGAAAGCCATAGTGATTCTGACACGTCAGTGCCCCGATTCGCAGGGGGCGCCCCACAGGATTGGCCTGAATGGTACCGGACCACTCATCCGTATTGACTCCACCGCCACGGGTCTTGTCGTGATAGACAAGTCGATAATGGTGTTCTGCTGATTCGTCCCAGTTGCTGACTCTGAACGTGGCCACCCACGCGTCCGTATCGAGGCCAGCGTGTCCGAGTGACTTCCATGAACCGTTTCGCCGTACCTGCAGTTCCACGGTCTGGTTGTCCGCATCACCCAGTGGCGGCGTGAGCGCCGACATCTTCAAGACAAATCCTTCGGGACCTCGCGAATCGCTGAGTGTGTACATCGCCCACAGAACGGGCCCGAATTTGTTTTCACTGCTGACCGTGAAGGCGTCGCCCGTAACCTCCCAATTGCTGAAGCGATATCGGGCCCCCTGCCCTTTCTTCAGTTTGGAATCAAAGTTGTTAACGACGGCAACGTTCCCAATGACCGATTCCTGCGGTACCGTCTGACTTACCGTGACCTCACGACCGCCATCGACCGTGGCCGTCAACGTGAGCGAGTAACTGTTTCTGTACGGTTTTCCGGACAACACAATTTTTCCACCGAAGGTACCGTTGCCGAACGGTCTTCGTTTGCGGCCCAGCACCAACTGGCCGTCAACAATGCCCGCGTTGACGCCCCCGTTCGAAAAACTGTTGCTGCGGTATTCATTGAGATCACTGCGGATGCCCACACGGAAGCCTGCACCGCCGTCCGTCTTGTGAACTTCTAACCGTTCGATTTCAACAGACATCCGAAACGATCCATCAACATTTGTGATCTGGTGAGTCAAAAGGTGAACGTTTCGGTCGCCGCCGGAGGTCTGACATTCAGCAGCACCGTCAGCGATCCTCCAGTCCTCCATCGGATTTGCCCAGAAATCCTGCCCCAGCCAGACACGATCATTCGCCTGTCGTTCGGCGGCGTCTTTGCCTCGAGGAAAATAAGCAGTGGACGCAGGCGGGGCCGCCGCCTTTGCGCGGGACGGGATCAGGGCAGCCCCCAGGGCCAGCAGCTTCAGGGCCAGCCGGCGTGTGAATGACGTCATGTGGTCTACCTTGATCATGCCTGTCGGAGCAAAGTCGCACAACCGCCGTGCGACCCAGGAAGAAATGCAAACCGGGATTTCGAAACACAAAGGCAGCGCTTCTGCTGGTGCCTGTGAAACGGATGACGTTCTGCGACGAACTTAACCGCATCCATGCTGACCGTCCCAACACGATCGTTTCGTCATGGTGGCAGGAAGTTGACTTGCCTACAACTCGTCCTGCAAATCTCGAACAATGACACGGATTTGCTCAAAAACAGCATCATCTCGGGCCAGGTCAGGAAACTGGCTCTGACCGAACTGCTTAATAAACCACAGACGCTCATTGCCAACCGGGTCTTCAAGCAATGTCGCAACCAGATACGTAATCAAATCCAGTTCCTCGTCAAGCCGGGCAAACAACCGTTCGCGTACCACTCGTCGTACGTCTCGCACGGCCGGCCCGAAATCCTCATCCAGTAGATCCTCATCATCGGAAACAGGTTGAGCCGCCTCATGCTGAGCGATGACAGTGGGGCCCAGCAGTATTGACATAACCTTTTCCCATTTCTCACCTGCTGCTGGCAGCGTTCTGCCGCCGACGCGGTGATATTCGCGAATCATTCCAATCTGACGCAACAATGCCTCGAAGGAGGAACGTTGACCATCACTAAATGATGCACCTTCTATGTATCCGACGACTTTTGCATCCGCACGTTCCCATTTAGGATGATTTGACTGGTATTTCATCAAGGCGACTGCCGTGTCGCTTCTGCGAAACGTCGAATACCCCTTGTTGCCCGATGTCTTGATAATCTGCTGCTTGAGGTATTGATCGCGAAAAAGGGGACCTGTCTTCATCTGCCAGAACTCACGAGTGAACAGGATGATATCCCCCGGAAGAGGATCAACGATGTTGGATCGGTGTGTGCGGCACGTTGTCGGGTATGTGTGCTGAACTCGCAGCACACCAATGGGAACATAATAATTATCAACGGGCCGAATGACGGCCACATTTTCGTCGACTTTCAGCGTATGAACGTCCCCAAGGTCAATGAGAGCTGAGCCACGAGCGACGCGTTCGACATGGCCCAGACCATAGATCAGTCCTGCCCGTTCAACTTGAAATTCTGTTTGGGCATCTGCCTGCGTACACAACGTGAGCAATAAAGCGCAAGCGGCAAGGCGAACATACCGGAGGTGGCAAAGATACTGAAGAACCATTGTCTGTGTCTCACTCAAAGGGGTTGCCCCAGTCTAAAGCACCGTTGCACGCGGGCCAAAACAATTCACGGCGGAACCGTAAATCCGACCAAACAGACCGCCATGCCGCAGGTTCCCCTTTCGTAACCGGTGCGGTCGATCGCCGGCAAAAACACACCTCGAATATATCAATTGTGCCGGGCATATCGACTCGGTTTACTTTTCCAGCCACTCATCGAACGGCTCCGATTCGGCCCGGCAGGCAGATTAGTTCGGCAAATACCGGCAGGGCCTGCGCGAGCATCATGAGGCCGTTTGAAGAGATGTGTACGGTCTGCGATAATTCACCGCGGTTCGTAATCGCGTCTCCGACCGTGTCCGCGTGTCAAACGCAGAAACATGCCGCATGCAAAACAGTCAATTTATTCGTCGCGCCATAAAGTCAGTTTTGCTCCCCCTCACAACTGTGCTGTCAGGGAACTCCCCGTGTGTAATCGCACAGGATAATCCTGAGCGACCGAACATCCTGATCATATTCACAGACGATCAGGGATACAGAGATCTCGGCTGCTATGGGTCCGAAACGAACAGGACACCCAGAATGGATCAGCTGGCCGAAGACGGCACCAGATTTACGGACTTCTACGCGCAGCACGTATGCGGCCCATCGCGTTCTGCGCTGCTGACCGGCCGCTATCCTGTGCGCAGTAAGGGCTGGGGGATGCCGGCAGATGAAGTTACGTTTGCAGAACTTGTCAGTGGTGTCGGTTATCAAACGGCCTGCATCGGAAAATGGGATGTATCCAACCGCAAGCCGATTATTGAGCGGATGCCCAACGCACAGGGATTTGGCTACTACTTCGGCACTCTGGGAGCAAACGACGGTGGAAACGTCAGCTTCCACGAAAACAATAACGCAGCGGGCAGTACAAAGGATATGGGCCGACTGATTGAACTCTACACAGACAAAGCTATCGATTACCTGAAGCACAAACGCGATCCGCAAAAGCCGTTCGCACTTTATGTGGCGCATACCATGATGCACACGATCATTGATGCGTCACCCCGCTTCAGGGACACGTCTGCCGGAGGCCTGTACGGCGACGTCGTGGAAGAATTCGATTTCCACACCGGACGCTTACTGGATGCGCTTGATAATCTCGGTCTGCGAAGCAATACGCTTGTGATTTACACAACCGACAACGGACCATGGAATCAACCGGCCTACACCGATAAGAAAAAGGGACATCCGAAGGGTTCCATCTTCTGGGGAGACGCCGGTCCCCTGCGTGACGGTAAGGGATCCTGCTATGAGGCGGGCTCAAGAGCAGCCTGTATCGTTCGTTGGCCGGGACAGGTACCGGCAGGCCGAGTATCCAGCGCCATCTTTGCCACGATTGACTTCCTGCCGACATTCGCCGGTCTGGCAGGATTTCAGCTCCCCACAGATCGTATAATCGATGGTGTTGACCAAACAGCACTGCTATTCGGCTCCAGTGCCAACGGAGCACGAAACACCTACTTTTACCAGGGGAACGGAGTTCGTCGTGGCAAATGGAAATACCTTACAGCCAAACACCAGGTGCCCGGCTACGCCCGTGATAAGCGACGCGCAGAAATCGAAGAACTCTACGATCTGTCCTCCGACATCGGCGAAACCACGAACCTTGCCAGACAACATCCCGACAAAGTGAACGAACTGCGCGCGTTGATGCAAACAATTTCCAGGCGATAGCAAGCCCCGCATACACAGCAGACCCCGTCTGGCATTATCAGGCTCTGATTATACCCAGTCCGATACAGCCATCATTCCGCAGGCAGCACCAGACGCCCGTTGTTGCGCGAAAGCACACGCTGCCAGCGACGAATCGCAGCCACCCGCCCCGAAGTGTCGCCGGCGAAAAAACCCTGATCATCACCGGTGATGCGTTCCAGGTTATAGATCGCCAGTTCGCGAAGCGCCACACGTTTGCTTTCCAGCGTAGCAACAAGCCACTCACTAACGTCACGTTGTTCTGCCGAAGTTCGAGTGATTCCTTCCAGCAGACGCATGGCGTCTGCGAGGTTTTTCTCGGGCAGACGAGTCTCCAGCACCTCACGAATGCGGTCTGCCCCCCGGGGAACCTGATAAAGGATCTGTTCAAGCCCCATGATCGATTCGCGTCGCACCACCTGCGATTCCGACTGCATCAGCATAGTGCCCAGCTCGTCCACTTGCCGCAATAACACCGGCAGCTTCATCGCATAGGCCGCAATCTGAGGATTTCGGTCTTCACTCAGGCTTACCGCCGCACTGGTGACTGACTCGTTCTTCTGAAGGCCCGTCGCGAGTTTCGACAGAAGACTTTTAGTGGCATCCGACTGCGGACCAGATGGCTCGATCACCCAATCGGGCATGATGGCTGTTGTCGCAGCAGAGGCCTCCGGCAGTGTGTCAGCATTCGTATTCCATTGCAGCACACTGCCACGACGAATCGTGAGAAGGTCTTCGGCATCGTCCAGCCTGACCACCACATCGCCGTTGGCGGCGAAGATAAGAACCATGCAAGGGTTGCCGACCGGCAGCAGAGTCGAATGCTCCTGCCCCCCGGCACCCGCATCAACAACCTCCGTCGGTTCCGTTGTGTTCATCAATGGAACCGCTCGTACTCCGATACGTTGGCCTTCATCAGGCAGTGAGAAAAGCAATTTTCGTCCGCCAACACCCACGACAATCGGAGCACCTTCCTGTCCGGCCAGTACTCCCCGCTGCAAAACCATACCTCCATCGAACAGACTGATCCCGGTCGATTCCGCATCCAACGCTGCAAACAACGATGAACCGCGCATGACGGCTGACCAGCCGCCATGCTGATTTTCGACGACAGCGGAGTATGGTTCCGCGATTCCGACGATTCGAGTTCGCAGAACAGAATCCCAATCCAGAGCCTCACCGTCACCCAACGCGGCAGCCCAACGCCACGGTAAATCGTCCGGACCGGACACAACGGTCATCGCATAGCTATCCGTCAGACGCAGTCGCTCATCCCGCACAACTGGCTGCTGTTGCTCAGGACGCGAATCATTTGCCACCGGCGGAGGATCAGACCGGTCAACCGGAGCAGGCGTCGGCAAAGGCGTCGCCGTCGTTTCCGAAGTCTGTTGCAGAGCAACCACTGCATCGGTCGTATCAGCATTCGTCACTGAATCTGCCGCGCCGTCTTCCGTGGACATGGCCGGCTGCGCCGCGGTGACCGGCTCAATCGTTTCGTCGGCAACCTGGGCCTGTGGTACTGTCTGAGCTATCGGCACCCGCTCGGCCTCAGGCTCCCCCGCCACCACTGGTTCAGGCTCCCTGACAGAAAATACAACAGCCTTGGACGGGCGTGAACTGAACAGATCCACATCTGTCGCCAGCAGGCCCAGCCATCCCAGCACCATGATTGCCAACAGAATCATTGGTGAACGCGGGCCTGCTTCGACCTGCGGTGCCAGTGGCTGCCAGTCCTCTGCAGACGTCGACAACTGAGCGCCGTTCTCGTCCGCCGCAACGGCGGACGGATCCATGCGATACAAACGTTCCTTGAGCCCGGACTCAATCTCTACCGGGTCACTCAGCAGCCCCAGAATCTGATGTGTCGCGGCGACTTCTGCCAGGCAATGATCGGACGCCAGAATCTCCTTCTCGATCAGAGCCACGAGTTCCGGCGTCAACTGATCATCCAGGTATTCCGCGATCAGGTTCGCATCGATCGTTTTTTGCCTGACCGCGTCGTCAGCTAATCGACGACGCCGGACAACTTCTCGAATTCGTTCCGCCAGTTCTGTGGCCAAAGGACTGGAAGCCAGTTTCTGTCCTAATTCACGCGCATTGGACGAAGGTAATCGGTCGTCCAGGTAGGCCAGCAAGGTTCGCAGAGTCAGTCGCATGGGGGCAATCTTTTTGCGAGAACCGGAGGTCGTCAGGTCGTCAGGTCGTCAGGTCGTCAGGTCGTGAGCAAATACCAGGCAGACATCGGTCCGTCAGGGTGTTCGTGTTCTCACTTCCGCCATAGTGTTAGTGCTGATCGACGTTCGAAATCGTACAGTTTTCTTCAGAAAATGCTGAAACTCAACGAATTTCCGCGTCCGGACCATCTCTCCCGCGTCTCCGCTTCCGTCGGCAGCAGAAAACGGAGTGCAACCGATGGTCACAGGCAAAGGAAGGACAACAACCGCCGGAAAGACGTTGCGCTGAAGAGTCATTCCCCGGGACACGCCGCCAACGAACTGAATCACGGTGGTCCGGAAGCCTGCGGACCATTCAGCCCCACCCGGCTGTTGAGCCATGCCGCGCGTCCACCGTGATGCAAACATGGAAACCTGAAGTGCACCAGCCTGAATCTCACAGATGCCAGTGCCATGGACACATTACGGACG
>Ga0315331_10001173_pt1 | contig 19457 bp, 18 predicted proteins | sample M160m34915metaG_FD_203456 | JGI IMG/M metagenome (GOLD analysis project Ga0315331, IMG submission 203456) | Ammonia-oxidizing marine archaeal communities from Monterey Bay, California, United States - M1 60m 34915 | ecosystem: Environmental > Aquatic > Marine > Intertidal zone | place: USA...
AATTTTTCTTACTTAGCTGAATGCGCATTATCCGCAGGATTCACCGTCGATGGTTTCACCTCTCAGGCAAAGTTTTTAATAGGTAATAAGCTAGATGATCACATTGCGACGTTGAGTGCAGGTGACAGCGTTGATGCTTATAGAGTAGCGCAAGAGGCGAAGCGATTAATTTTACCCTCCCAAATGGGTGAGAGTTTTAAGTTCATGGCATGTTCTTATCGGCTTGAAAAGAATATGTCTGGGTTTGCCGACAACGAACGATTTAGGTTGGGGTAAAAATGACTTTTCTACAACTAGTAACGTTAGCTTTTGTTCAGGGTGTTACTGAGTTCTTACCCGTATCAAGTAGCGCCCATTTGATTTTAGTAGCTAAATTTAGCACCTGGACTGATCAAGGGCTGAGTCTTGATATCGCTGCTCATTTAGGATCCTTGATTGCAGTATGTGTTTATTTTCGAAAAGATATTAACAGGCTGTGTTACTCGTGGTTTCCGAGCAAACGGAAAACTATACGATGTGGCGACAAAATTCTTTCTATTTGTTTAATCGTTGCCACATTGCCAATAGTACTTTCTGGCTTAGTATTTCATGATTTTATAGCAGCCGAACTTAGATCTGTTTATGTAATAGGGGTAATGACCATTGTATTCGGCGTTGTTCTTTACGCTTCGGATGCTATTGGCAGTAAAAGTCGACCTTTAGATAGTATGAATTGGAGAGATGCGATATATATTGGGATGATTCAAACTCTTGCTCTTATACCTGGGACTTCTCGCTCGGGAGTCACAATATCGGCAGCTCTTTTGCTCGGTTTTTCTCGTGAAAGTGCGGTCAGGTTTTCATTTTTACTAGGTATCCCGACAATACTAGCGGCTGTAGTCTACGAAATTGTAGCTAACAGTTTTGTTATCAGTCCTACACAATGGCTTACGTTAGGAACTATGACTGCGTTATCAGCTGTTTTTGCCTATGGGGGGATTTATTATTTCATTCGACTGCTAGATAAGATTGGAATGTTACCCTTTATCTTATACCGACTCATTCTAGGACTTTTTATAATCGTATTTTCAATGAATTTCACCTCAACTCATGCTGTGAGTTTGGAAGATCAGATACAAAATACCCAATCAGCTATTTTTGCTGGGGGTTGTTTCTGGTGCCTAGAAGAACCTTTCGATTCGGCGATTGGCGTAAACGCTACTACGGTAGGCTATATTGGAGGGTCTAAGGAAAATGCAAATTATAACGAAGTGTCAAAAGGCCACACACGTCACGTAGAGGCTATAAAGGTGACTTACGACCCTTCAGAAATTTCGTTCGCTCAACTTTTAGCGGTTTATTGGAAAAATATTGATCCGTTTGATTCAGAAGGACAGTTTTGTGATCGAGGGCAGCAGTACGCGAGTGTGGTATATTTTTCAAATCAGGAAGAAGAAAGAGAGGTGAGCCGTCAACTAGAAGAATTACAGAACTTTCGATTTCCAAATAACAAGATTGTTACCGCTATAAAGCCTGCTGTACAGTTTTATCCCGCAGAGCACTACCACCAAAACTACTATCTGAATAATCCAGTTCGGTATAAATTATATAGATACCAATGCGGTCGTGACTCTAGACTTCGTGAGGTTTGGCAGATAGAGCGATCGTATCATTAGCGAGCGCTATTCTCTTAATTTTGAGTTGCTCGGCGAACGATTCTCCGCTGAAATTTTGCTGGATCAAATCGCTGTTATTCATCTCTTTCACAGCATTGTTTATCGCCAGAAGCTCTTTTGCAGAAACATAGCTGTGGGTATCTCGTTTGGTGTCTAGTTCAAGTTCATATAGGAGCAATAGCTTCGGTAAAAGGTGGTCATTTTTAAAGCCCCCAACCACATCGAGTAAAGCTATGATGTCATTACCTAACTGTGCCCTAAATTCTTTTTTTACAAGTTTATAGGCGGTCGCTCTTTTCGCGATAGTTTTGAATTTTTTTGGTACTTTTAATCGTTCGCAAAAAGAGTTCATTTGGCTGGCGGTGAGCTCTCCATCTTCCTGGTTATATAAAAATAAGGCTCGGGAGATAACGGCAAAAACTAACTCGGGGTCGCGTTCGGGCGTAACCTTTCTATCTAATAGCAATAGAATTCTTGTATTCTGAGGATGAGATTCTCGGCTAAAAAACTTCCCAAAAAGCGAGTTGAATTCTGGGAATAGGTTTGGTAGCGCCCCGCATTGTGCTAGCACCTTGAAAAATACTAATGGATGATCTGTGACTATCGCCCTCTTAAATTCGGACCAAATTCTCTCCGCTTTTAACTCCGCAAGTTGGCCTTTAGTCACCATCTCCATCATTATGGCGATTGTCTCGTCCGCAATGGAAAAGTTAAGCTTAGCTGCAAATCTTGCGCCACGCAGAATCCTTAAGGGATCTTCTAAAAACGCTTCCGTTACATGCCTGAGGATACATTTCTTCAAGTCACGAAGTCCGCCGTATGGATCGATTATATTACCCGATTCGTCTGACGCCATCGCATTTATGGTGAAGTCTCTTCTCGATAAATCTTCTTCCAAAGTGACTGACTCATGGGTTGTCGTTTCAAAACCAAGGTAACCTTCACCAGTTTTTCTTTCCAGTCGTGCTAGCGCGTACTCTTCTTTGGTATGAGGGTGAAGGAACACAGGGAAGTCTTTTCCTACCCGATCAAACCCCATTTTTAGTAAGTGGTTTTCATTGGCTCCTACTACAACCCAATCCGTATCTTCTGGACTTCTTTTTAAAAGCGAGTCTCTAACGGCACCGCCTACTTTGTAAATCTTCATGTAAGTTGTAACTGGCTATCTTTTCATGCGCATCATAATTAGGTTCTATCGCGAAACTTGTAGTACGCAAACCGGCTACTTTTTTTCGCCAAATATCCTGGCACGATTGAATCCATACTGGTGGGAATGATATCTAGTTGCGAAAGTCCATTTTCATCAGTGCAGATCGACTCCACTTGAAGAGAGCGAAGATTATCTCTTGAGAAAGGCTTGCCGGGACAGTACTGCATAATATTAGCCTGGATTGCGGATAGCCCTCCACCTAAAGGAAGAATTTTTATTTTATAGCCGGTCAATTTTGCTATGTATTCAACAATTTCTTTCAGGGTTAATATTTCAGGCCCGGCTATGTCATAAGCTTCCTGCTTCATTTGTGGGCTTTGTAGTATCTTAAGTATGGTGTTTACAACATCCCCGACATAAATAGGCTGCAGCCTGGTGTGCCCCATAGCTAGAGGAAATATCGGGGGTGCAAATTTCAATAGTGTATGAAAACGGTTCGTAAAGCTATCCCGTGGGCCAAAGATTACCGATGGCCGGATTATAGTCACCTTAGGTAGGCCGGTAGCCTTTCCGCTTTGATTAGCTTTGCTACTCTCCTCGGTCTTAGTCGCTAATAATATTGCCTCGGCTGCATTTTTCGAGTTTAAATAATAGCTCGCGTCAGATTTGTTTGCATTCAGCGCGGTTATTTGTAATAACTGCGGGATATCTAGGCGCTTGCAGGCTTCCAATAAATTTTCAGTAATGTCGGTGTGCACCGCTTTAAATCCTTTCCCGTTATCCCATTTCTCATTCAGGATTCCAATGAGATTTACTACCGCGATACAGCCATCGAGTATTTGACTCAATGCTTCTGTTGTAAAAGTTTTGGTCACCTTGATTTCACTATGCGGAAGTAGCCAGAGGTGTCGGGCATTTTCTCTTTTCCTTGTGATTATCCGCACGGCATACCCGTGTTTTATTAGTTCATTTGAGAGATAACTACCGACGAACCCGCTCCCGCCTAAGATACCGATAACTGGTTTAACCATTGCTTGATATTCCATAGATTAATTATGTGTTAGTAATACGGAGAGAATGATGCCTTAATGCGACACAGACTCTAACGCAGAGAATTAGCCCGATTCATTCTCTTATTTATAATCGCATATTAACCTGATAGTTCATATTATATTTAACAAAATTTGCATGAGATAAAGTTGAATTGATACTTCGGAGATAATCTATGAGCAGTGAATGGTCTCAAAGTTTGGAAAGCGCGATTTTGGGAAGGAGGACGGTACATTTATTTAAGACAGCAAAAGTAAGTGATGATTTAATTGAGCGAGCTATTGATGTCGCTTGCTGGGCGCCAAATCACTTTCTAACAGAGCCTTGGAAGTACTATCTCCTTGGTGACAGGCCTAAGGCTCAAATCATAGATGTGAATTATAGAGAAAACTTGACTAATAAGGGAGCGAGATTTGCTGAGGTAAAAAAGAATAGATGGCAGACTGTTCCTGGGTGGTTAGTTATTACTTCTAAAAAGTCTGGGAATGAAAAGGAAGAGCAGGAAAACTATGCAGCATGCTGTTGTGCCGCACAAAACTTAATGCTTTTTTTATGGACGAAAGGCGTTGGAGTCAAGTGGACGACTGGCAGTATTATTGAAACACATGATTTCGCCGACATCGTAGGATTTGCAATGACTGAAGAGAAGCCGGTAGGGATGTTTTGGTATGGGTACCCAGAGAGTGTTGGTAAGCAGTTCCGTCAACCCCTAAAGAATGTGTTGCACAAGATATAGATTGCTATTTAGGGGCTCCGGCCTCTAAGGCTCGAGAGGCCGATTGTTCCAGAAGTATTTTGTCTATTGGTTTATCCCAGTTTGAAAGATGTCTCTCCAAAATATTGGACAGCAAGTTTATTTGTTCGGCAGAGTCATTTAATGCAGCGATGTAGTTGATTCTTTCTCCACCATGCTCACGAAAAAGGTTTTGATTTAGTATGGAGATTTCTTCTAACGTTTCGAGACAATCGACTGCGAATCCGGGGCAAACTATATCCACGTTTTTGACCCCTCCAGCCCCCAGTTTTTCTAATGTTTTATCGGTATAGGGCTCGAGCCATTGCTTTGGACCAAATCGAGATTGGAATGTTAGTGTCCATTCTTTGTCTGTTAAGCCAAGTTCTTCCGCGATCATTCTAGTTGTCGCATAGCACTGGCAGTGATAGGGGTCACCTGCAAGGAAAGTGTCTTTAGGAATGCCATGAAAAGAAAATAGAAGATGTTGCCCCCTATTACTGACTTTCCACTCTCGTCTGATTGATTCGACGATTGCCGAAATATATAGAGGATTGTCATGATAATCTGATGCAAAGCGTAACTCTGGTATCCAGCGCTGAGTTTTGAAATAGTCGAAGACCGCATCGTAAACTGATGCAGTCGTGGCCGACGCATATTGCGGGTATAAGGGTAATATTAAAATTTTCCTGACATCTTTTTTCTGCAAATCATTTATAGCCGTTTGTATAGACGGTTCCCCGTAACGCATTCCTAATGCGAAAATCAGATTAGTATCATCGAACGCGTCGAATTTCTTTTGCAGCTTATTTAGAATCCCTTTTGAGAAGACAAGTAAAGGAGAACCGTTATCAGTCCATATACTTTTATATGCTTTCGCAGATTTTTTAGGACGCGTGTTCAGAATGATGGCATGTAAAATAGGTAGCCAAAGTAATTTCGATAACTCGACTACTCTGTTATCAGATAAAAATTCTGCTAAGTATTTTTTCACCGCTGTGGCGGTAGGTGCTTTGGGAGTGCCTAAATTACAGAGCAACACACCTACTTTGGGTGCTCGTCCGTGCTCAAATTTTTCAGTTCCTTGCAGAGCTGCCATGTTAGCTGACCCTACGATCAGTTGTATTGAGATGCACCTGCGTACTCTTAATATTTTGATTGTTTTGCTGCATAGTTGTGCTTGCCATCACTTTCTTCTTTTTATAATGTCTATGTTACGCTAAAGTAATGTAATTAATCTTATAAATAAATGTAAGCTTTTCGTGGTACGGCTGGTTGGCCTCGTTTGACTAATCTAGCATATTCGACTTTGCACAAAAGGGGTTTTAATTGGATTACTGCAGTAACTGTGGGTCAGACGAGGTTAGTAAGTCCGTGCCTGAGGGTGACGATCGAGCGCGTTATGTTTGTGACAATTGTGGGTCAGTATTTTATCAGAACCCAAAGGTGGTCGCCGGTTGTCTTCCTGTTTGGGAAGGTCAGATCCTGCTGTGTAAGCGCGCTATCGAGCCTAGGCTAGGATGGTGGACTTTACCTGCAGGCTATATGGAAAATGGAGAGACACTTATTGAGGCAGCGGTTAGGGAAACACGCGAGGAAGCTTGTGCGCGGGTAGAGATATCCCACCTATTTACCATATTCAGTCTTCCTGAAATTAATCAAATCTATGTAATGTTTCTCGCAGACCTTAGTGAGCCGGATTTTGCGCCAGGATTAGAAAGCTTAGAATGTCAATTATACAGCGAGGAGCAAATTCCATGGTCAGAGATAGCGTTTCCTACTATTACGCAGACTCTTCGTTTTTATTTTCAAGACTTGAAAGTCGGATCGTTTTCGCAGCACGTTGGAGATTTTCTTCGTCGAGATGGTAAGCTTGTAATGCAACCACAGCTTAAAAGCGACGGAACTGAAATAACAACGCATTGGTGAGCAGCATATGACCGAACCTACTTTGTTTGAGAAGATTATTGCGAGAGAAATTCCCGCGGACATTGTATTTGAGGATAAGTTGTGCATTGCGTTTAGAGATATTGATCCTCAGGCGCCCTTGCATGTTTTGCTTTGTCCGAAAGTGCCACTCAAGATGTTATCTGAAGCCGTCGATGGAGACGGCAAATTGTTGGCGCATCTCTTACTAACGGCCCCTCGTGTGGCGCGGTTATTAGGTTACACCGAGGGTTTTCGATTGGTAGTTAATAATGGATCTGATGCGGGACAAACCGTTTTTCATCTGCATTTGCACATACTGGCAGGCAGAACCTTCGATTGGCCTCCAGGTTAATGATTATTTCAAATAGTCTTAGCGCTTCATCGCGTCGAAAAAGTCTGCATTATTTTTCGTCGCCTTGAATCTCTCGAGTAAAAACTCCATCGCTGCGACTTCTTCCATAGGGTGTAAAAGTTTTCGGAGAATCCACATTTTTTGAAGTTCATCAGGCTTAGTCAGTATCTCTTCTCGCCGTGTGCCCGATCGATTGATATTTACACTAGGGAAGATACGTTTTTCGGCAATCTTACGATCCAAATGGACCTCCATGTTTCCTGTTCCCTTAAACTCTTCATATATAACATCATCCATCCGCGACCCGGTATCCACTAGTGCAGTTGCCATAATTGTGAGGCTTCCTCCCTCTTCTATATTTCTTGCTGCACCAAAAAAGCGTTTGGGTCGTTGGAGAGCATTTGCATCAACGCCCCCAGTTAGAACTTTTCCTGACGAAGGAACAACAGTGTTATATGCCCTTGCTAAACGCGTTATAGAGTCGAGCAGGATGATTACATCTCTCTTATGCTCTACAAGACGTTTAGCTTTTTCTATAACCATCTCAGCTACCTGAACATGCCTACTTGCAGGTTCATCGAAGGTACTAGAAATAACCTCTCCGCGCACAGAACGCTGCATTTCAGTAACTTCCTCGGGTCTTTCATCTATTAACAATACAATAAGATAGCAATCAGGATGATTCACCCCTAGAGAATGAGCGATACTTTGCAGCATCATAGTTTTCCCCGCCTTTGGAGGAGAAATGACGAGCCCTCTCTGACCTTTTCCTATGGGTGAGGCTAGATCTATTATTCTAGGAGTTAAATCTTCGGTGCTTCCGTTACCTAGCTCCAGCTGAAGTCGTTCTTGCGGGAACAAAGGTGTTAGATTTTCGAATAGTACTTTATTTTTAGCGTTTTCAGGTGGCTCAAAGTTAATTTCGCCCACTTTTAACAGGGCGAAATAGCGTTCCCCATCTTTCGGAGGTCGTATTTTCCCAGAGATAGTATCACCGGTACGCAGGCTGAAACGTCTAATTTGACTTGGAGAAACGTAAATATCGTCTGCTCCCGCCAGGTAAGATGAATCAGCTGTTCGCAGGAAGCCAAACCCATCTTGTAAGATTTCTAAAACACCATCGCCAGAAATATCTTCCCCTTTTTTGGCCTGGGATTTTAGTATACTAAAGATAAGGTCTTGCTTTCTTGAACGTCCGATACCATCGATACCCATTTCTTCAGTAAGGACCAATAGTTCTGACGCAGTTTTTTGTTTTAATTCGGTGAGATTCATCATGAGGTTTTTGTGGATTACTTAAATTATTTAGATATTAGAAATTTCAAAATGCCTAAGAGTTGGAATGTGCATTAAGAGTTATTTTGGGGTGCTTGAATGCAGGTTTGCATACAAGCTGAATTATCACCTTAACATGACAACTATTCTTAGTCTAGCCCCGAGGATAATAAATTACTATGGTATTTGCATGGCAAGTCGACCTACAAATTTTGGTCTAAGAACTCGCTTAACTGGCTCTTGGATAGTGCCCCTACTTGAGTTGCTACAATATCTCCATCCTTGAACAGCATTAAGCATGGTATACTTCTTATGTTGTACTTTTGCGCAGTTTCAGCATTTTGATCGACATCTAATTTCGCTATTTTCAATTTGTCAGCGTATTCCGACGCAACCTCGTCTAGAATAGGCGCAATCATTTTGCATGGTCCGCACCATTCGGCCCAGTAGTCTACTAATACGGGTGCGTCGGATTGCAGGACATCTGATTCGAAAGAATCATCGGTAACTTGAATTAATTGTTCACTCATTATGGGTCTATTATTCCTTTTGATTGTTGAGAGGCCATCGCCAAATGAACTTAAGTAAAAGCTAGGGTAAGCTTAAAGAACCAAAGGCAAACATAATCCTATGAATTCATACTCAATCATTCAAGTCTTTTGTGGTGTTATTTTTTTGTTTTTAGGAATGAAATTCTTTCGTCACCGACGAAAGCCCGACATTACCTCAAAAAAAGTTACAAGGCGGAGAGGGCGTAAGAGACGAGTTAGTGTACCGATTCCGTCGGGAGCGAAAACCGAGGCCGTCATAGTCGAAGCGAGAGAGAAGAAAGACAACGATCTTTCTACTGTCCGTTTTGATGAGTTAGGTGTTGACTCAAGACTCTTAAAGGGTGTTGAAGATGCTGGTTTTGAATTTTGTACGCCCATACAGGCGAGATCGCTGCCATCTCTGTTGAGAAATGAAGACATTGCAGGGCAAGCTCAGACTGGAACAGGCAAAACTGCGGCTTACTTACTTGCTACTATGAATCGTTTACTGAAAGAGTCCGGCGGAAGTGAAATTCCTACTGGGCGGTCTCAGGCCAATCCGCGAGCTTTGATTTTGGCACCGACTCGGGAGTTGGCTATACAGATTAAAAAAGACGCAGATATATTAGGAGCCTATACAGGATTTAAGTTAGCCTTGATTTATGGAGGGGTGGATTATGAAAAGCAACGGAAGAGTCTCCAGATGGGAGCTGATATCGTCATAGGCACGCCCGGACGTATAATAGATTATTTTAAACAGAATGTTTTTTCCCTGAACTCCATTGAAGCATTGGTTTTAGATGAAGCGGACCGAATGTTTGACTTGGGGTTTATCAAAGATCTGCGTTTTCTTCTACGGCGTATGCCTCACCCCTCAAAGAGACTAAATATGCTCTATTCGGCAACACTCTCGCATAGAGTCAATGAGTTGGCGTATGAGTACATGAATACGCCAAAGTTAGTCGAGATCGCTTCGGAAACTCGAGCTGCGAGTAAAATTGCTCAGGTGCTTTACCATGTAAGCTCGGACGAAAAAATCAGTTTATTAGTGGGACTGCTAAATACCCAAAAGCCATTTCGAACGATAATTTTTGCTAATACAAAACGAGTGGTAAGTTTACTTGTTGGCTACCTGAATTCTAATGGTTATAAGGCGCGAGCTCTATCAGGCGATGTGGAGCAGGCAAAACGCGAACGATTAATAGACGATTTTAAGATGGGTAAAATTGACATAGTTGTTGCTACCGATGTGGCGGCTCGCGGTTTGCATATCCCAGACGTCACGCATGTAGTTAATTATGATCTGCCTAATCATTGTGAAGACTACGTGCATAGAATTGGAAGGACTGCTAGAGCAGGAGCTCGGGGCGATGCTATTAGCTTAGCCTGTGAGGAATATGTGTTCTCACTACAGAGTATTGAGGAGTATATCGGTCACAAGATTTTGGTTGAGCAAGTTAACGAGCGCTTACTTCCGGATTTAATTAAACCTGATTTTAAAGACAGGAAATTCTCTACACGCAGAAAAAACCACTCATGAGGATATTATGAAAACCGTATTACACGGCAAGTTTCTTAGTTACAATACGGTACTCATCGATTAGGCTGTGAATAAGATGAAAAAATTTAAGTCATTTTTCGCGGTAATGTTTTTGTTAGTCGCAATTCCGTCCTGCGGTCAAAAAGGGGAGCTATATATCCCAAAAAGTAATGGTAACAACTACCTGCTTGATGCCCGATCACAGGCTTCTGATTGAATTAAATATTGCTAGCGGATGTAAATGAAATCGAAATTTCTGAAATATCATAATAATCGGTTACATCTCGAAGATGTTGATTTGGGTAAAATAGCGGACGAAGTAGGAACTCCGTGCTACGTATATTCTCGACGATCGTTTGAGCAAGCATGGTGCCAGTACAATAGCGCTTTTAAAGAGAGGTCACATCGCATTTGCTATGCGGTAAAAGCAAATGACAATTTATCGATTTTAAAGGCTTTGACTCTCATTGGGTCGGACTTCGACGTGGTGTCTATCGGGGAGCTGAATAAGGTGATAGCTGCCGGAGGCAAGCCAGCGGGCGTGGTTTTTTCGGGTGTTGGGAAAACCAGGAACGAAATCGAGGAGGCGCTAAAAGCTGGAGTAGGTTGCATTAATTTAGAATCCTGCGAAGAATTCGAAAGATTAGAAAGTGTAGCGGAAAATATGGGTGCATTCGTGAATGTTGCTGTGAGGGTCAATCCTGACGTTGATCCTAAAACTCATCCTTATATTTCAACTGGTCTAAAAGACAGTAAGTTTGGAGTACCCATTGATGACGCGCGAGAACTCTATCGGAGAATTTCCTCTTCTAAATGGCTAAACCCATCAGGTATTGCCTGTCATATAGGCTCTCAGATAACTATTGTCGATCCGATACTAGAAGCGGTGGGGCATGTGGTTGATTTAGCCTTGGACCTCAAAACTATTGGGATACAAATTGAGACCATCGATGTTGGTGGGGGATTGGGTATTGATTACCGTGGTGAGACGCCGCCCACTATCAACGAGCTTGTAGATGGGTTATGTCGAGTTGTTCCGGAGGAGTTTAAATTAGTTTTAGAGCCGGGTCGGTCGATTGTTGGTCCGGCGGGGCTAATGCTTACACGGGTAGAATTTATTAAGAAGACAAAAGATAGAAATTTTGTGATCGTAGATGCGGGCATGAATGACCTATTACGGCCTGCTTTGTATGATGGCTGGCACGATGTATTGACTTATTGTGAGAGTTTGGCGGGTGTTGAAGGTGATATTTGTGATGTGGTAGGTCCGATTTGCGAGACTGGAGATACGCTAGCTAAAAATCGCCGATTACACGTGTTTGAAGGAGACCTTGTGGCTGTCGCTGATTGTGGAGCATACGGCTCCGTTATGGGCTCGAATTATAATGCTCGTTTGCGGTGCGCCGAGATCCTTATAAATGAATCGTCTTACCGCATTGTACGTCGTCGGCAGACCTTTGATAGTTTAATTAGCGACGAGAAAGACGTGCTAATTGATTAAATGCACCAAAAAAGATCATAAATTACCGAAATTGCACTATTTTAAAGCATCTATGCTCCATTGATGTCGTTTAGGAGGACTAATTGTGGTGTTCTGCAGTGGCACGTCTTGTGCATGTAGATTTATAAAAAGATTAAGTTACATTACTCAAGTTGGAGAAAATTAAAATGTCCGTGGAAAATATTTTAAAGACTATAAAAGATGAAGACGTGGTGTTTGTGGATGTGCGCTTTACAGATACCAAAGGTAAAGAGCAACACGTAACTATTCCTGCACGAGAAGTTAACGAGGATTTTTTTAAATCTGGAAAAATGTTTGATGGCTCCTCCATCTCTGGTTGGAAGGATATTAACGAGTCAGACATGATTTTGATGCCCGACGCTTCGACTGGGGTGATGGATCCATTTTTTGAGGAAAAAACTTATAATATCCGATGCGATGTGGTCGAACCGTCGACCGGAGAAGGTTATGAGCGCTGTCCGAGATCAGCGGCAAAAAGAGCTGAGGCGTATCTAAATGACTCTGGTATTGGGGATACAGCTTATTTTGGCCCAGAACCAGAGTTTTTTGTTTTCGACGATGTAAAATACAATAACGAGATGAAAGGCGCGGGATTTAGCATTGATTCTGACGAAGCGGGCTGGAATTCTAGTAAATCTTATGAGGATGGAAATACAGGACACCGTCCTGGTGTCAAAGGCGGCTATTTCCCAGTCCCTCCTGTGGATTCACTTCAGGACATCAGATCAACGATGTGTTTAGTGATGGAAGAAATGGGTGTAGAGACTGAAGTCCATCATCATGAGGTGGCAACCGCCGGACAATGTGAGATAGGAACTAAATTTGATACGCTCGTAAAAAGAGCCGATGCGAATCAAATCCTTAAGTATTGTGTTCACAATGTAGCGCATGGTTATGGGAAAACAGCTACTTTTATGCCGAAACCGCTGGTCGGTGACAATGGTAATGGAATGCATGTACATCAATCCATAAGCAAAGACGGTAAAAACTTGTTTGCTGGAGACGGCTACGGAAACCTGTCTGAAACGGCTCTTTATTATATCGGGGGCATAATAAAACACGCTCGCGCGATCAATGCTTTTTCTAACGCTAGCACAAATAGCTATAAGAGATTGGTACCCGGTTTCGAGGCGCCTACTTTTTTAGCTTATTCTGCGCGTAATAGGTCAGCATCGGTTAGGATACCTTGGGTTGATAGTGAAAAAGCTCGAAGAATTGAGGTCAGATTTCCTGATTCTGCGGGCAACCCCTATTTCACGTTTGCCGCCTTGTTGATGGCGGGCCTTGATGGCATAAAAAATAAAATACATCCAGGCGATCCACAGGACAGAGATTTGTACGTCCTTGAGAGTGACGAATTAACCGGGCTTCCAATCGGAGAAGCGATCCCTACGGTTTGTTTTTCTTTGCATGAGGCGTTGACTGCTTTAGATGCTGATCGGGACTTTTTAAAGGCTGGAAATGTATTCTCCGATGATGCGATAGATGCTTATATCTCCCTAAAAATGGAGGAAGTGACTGCACTGAGGATGTCTACGCATCCGAAAGAGTTCGAGATGTACTATAGCGTCTAAACTTTTGTGAAAGTTGATTAAGCCCCCTTCTAGGGGGCTTTTTTTTAGTTATTGCCTGTCGTGGTCCGATTCTTGCTTCTGTTGTTTATAAAGAAACAATTTTGATACTTAAACAGATAGTAACTTATCGAAAGATATGAATATTTTTAAAAGTTCTGGACGTCAGGTGATTAAATGCACCAAAATAGTGCAATGAAGCGCGATCAAACTGTTGAATTAGGTGATATAGATTTACTGAGTGTTATGGCCACTTCAGTTTTAGTGGTGAATTCGGTCCTACAAGTAGTGACTCTGAACGCCTCTGCGCAAACTCTTTTTGCTTTAAGTGAATCCAAACTCAAAGGTCGTTGTTTAATAGACTTGTTCCCACAAGGGTTAGCTCTAGAAAAAGCCGCTCAGCGAGCTTTAAGTGAAGAGCGTTCATTCATGGAGCGGGGTATCTATCTAGGGACGCATTTGTCAGAAAAATTGTTTGTGGACTGCAGTGTTATGCCTTTGTGGCTTGAGGAAGGATCACCGGCTATCGTTTTGATTGAAATGACCAACGTAGCTCGTCACCGCAATATACAGCGTGACGGCCAAATGCTTACTCAAAATTATGCGGCAAGCGCATTTATCCAAGGGCTAGCGCACGAGATCAAAAATCCTCTTGGGGGTATTCGCGGTGCGGCCCAACTTTTAGAGAGGGAACTAACGAGTAAGTCGCTAGCTGAATATACCCAAGTAATTATAGGTGAAACCGATAGATTGCGATTACTGGTTGATAGGATGTTGGAACCTGCGGGTCAACTAGACATAGAAGAAATTAATATACACGAAGTTTTAGAGCATGTTCGGCTGATAGTAGATTCGGAACACGGGACACAGATTTCAATATCAGATGACTATGATCCCAGTTTACCTCCCATAAAGGCTGATAGAGACAAACTGATCCAGGCTCTTTTAAATATTGTGCGCAATGCTGCTCAAGCAGTCGTTTCTGAGGGAGGAAATGTAACTTTAAAGACTCGTGTACAGCGAAAATTCACAATTGGTGCGAAGCTCCACAGATTAGTTTTGGTGATACAGATTATCGACAATGGACCTGGTATCGATCCAGAATTAGGTACCTCTATATTTTATCCGTTAGTCACGGGAAGACCGGAGGGAACTGGTTTAGGTCTCCCTACAGCACAGTCCCTCATACAGAGACAGGGCGGATTAGTGGGTTTTGAAAGTGAAGTGGGTAAAACAGTATTTTCTGTTTGGTTACCGCTAGGAGGGTTGAAATGAATTCGTCGCAGGATGTGTGGATTGTTGATGATGATAGAGCTATCAGATGGGTTTTGGAAAGGGCGTTAAGCAAAGAACAAGTAACGACTCGAAGCTTTGAAACTGCCGATGATGCGCTAAAGATACTAGATGTCGAAAAACCCTCTGTGGTTATCACTGATGTTAGGATGCCTGGCGAGAGTGGGCTAAGTTTGCTAGCGAGTTTGCGCGAAAATTTCCCTAAAGTTCCAGTTATAGTGATGACAGCGTATGGGGACTTAGATCATGCGGTAGCGGCTTTTCAAGGGGGAGCGTTTGAATATATGCCTAAACCATTTGATGTAGACGATGTTATTTCAATTGTTCGCCGTGCTATTAGGAAGGCGCGCGAGGATTCAGTATCGCAGGCACTTAACGATGCTGACTCTAAGGTGTCTGGTATAATTGGGTCTAGCCCAGAAATACAAGAGGTATTTAGGACTATAGGAAGGCTATCGAATTCCCACATGACTGTAATGATCACAGGGGAATCTGGTACCGGCAAGGAGTTGGTAGCAGGCGCACTGCACAAACATAGTCCACGAGCCGATCAAGCCTTTATAGCGCTTAATACGGCGGCCATTCCATCGGAGCTTTTGGAGTCTGAATTATTTGGGCATGAAAAAGGGTCATTCACGGGCGCTACATCTCGGAGAATAGGACGTTTTGAACAAGCAGATAAGGGTACATTATTTTTGGATGAGATTGGAGACATGCCCGCAGATCTGCAAACGCGATTATTGAGAGTTTTATCGGACGGACAGTTCTATAGGGTTGGTGGACATCAACCAATAAAAGTTGATGTTCGTGTCATCGCTGCAACACATCAGGAGCTAGATGTACTTGTTGCCGACGGGCGGTTTAGAGAAGATTTATTTCATAGGTTAAACGTAATCAGTCTCGAGTTGCCGGCTTTAAGAGAGAGAGTTGATGATATCGGAGAGCTATCTAATTATTTTTTTCAGTTGATTGCGAAAGAGTTGAATCAAGAGGCTAAAGTTTTTACAGAAGAGTCGTTGTGCTTATTAAGGGCTTATTATTGGCCAGGTAATGTAAGACAGCTCGAAAATGTGTGTAGGAGAGTAATGGTGATGGGCAGCACCCGTGAAGTAGAGTTAGACGAACTGCCAAAAGAAATAAAACTCGCCGAGCAGAAGGAATCTGAGCCAGTCGGTCAGCAGTGGGAATCTAATCTCAGGAGTTGGGTTGAGACCGAACTCGACACGAAAGATGCTGGGCCAATCATCTCCACAGCGGAGTCTAAATTTGAGACTGTCCTGATAACAGCAGCCCTTGCACATACTAATGGTCGACGACAAGCGGCTGCTAAGTTATTAGGATGGGGAAGAAATACACTCACTCGGAAAATAAAACAGTATCAAATCTTGGATCAAAATCCTCAAGACTCGTGAAGCCAATCGATCACGTTTTTGGTGAAGTATGAGAGCACACCAGCTGCCCCTGCTCTTTTAAAGCAGAGTAGCGACTCGAGAACAGCCGATTTTTCATCCAACCAGCCATTTTCTGCAGCCGCTTTTATCATGGAATATTCTCCGCTTACCTGATACGCGAACGTAGGCATGCCAAATTCTTCTTTTATGCGAGTGATAATATCCAAATACGGCATTCCCGGCTTTACCATTACCATATCGGCCCCTTCGGCGACATCAAGCGCCACTTCTCGAATAGCTTCGAGACTATTTCCAGGATCCATCTGGTAGGTTTTTTTGCCTTGGCCCCCAATATTTTTAGCCGAACCTATAGCCTCTCGAAAAGGCCCATAGAAAGCAGACGAGTATTTGGCGGAGTAGGCGAGAATTTTAACTTCTTGAAATCCGCGAGCGTCTAATGCAGCTCTTATTGCCGCAACTCTTCCATCCATCATGTCAGACGGAGCTATAATATCAATTCCAGCTTCTGCTTGAGAAAGACTTTGGCGGACAAGTATGTCAATGGTCTCATCATTTAAGATATCACCGCTTTCGTTAAGTAGACCATCGTGGCCGTGTGTTGTGTAGGGATCAAGCGCGACGTCAGAGATTATTCCGATTTCGGGCACCGCCTCTTTGATCTTTTTAACCGCGTTTTGTATAAGACCAGCACTATTATAAGATTCTTCCCCGCCCGGTGATTTTAGTCGGTCTGGGACCGAAGGGAATAGAGCAACCGCAGGTACACCTTTTGAACTCAGTGTTTTTATTTCTTTAATAGCTAAATCAATACTCAGCCGGTGTACCCCAGGCATTGAGGAGATAACTTCTTTAACATTCTTTCCTTCCTTTAAAAACATTGGTGCGACTAAGTCGGAAGGTAACAAGGTGTTTTCTCTAACTAGCCTCCTAACATAATCTCGATTACGCAAGCGGCGTAGCCTAGTGGTGGGGAAAGAACCATATCGTTGTGAGTGCATATTTTTTCTCATAATTGGAAGCTAGTATAATTTTATTACACTAGGGTAGTAATAAGGTACTGTGGTAGCGTAAATATTACTATCTATCTTTTTAAAGGTAATTTTTGTGGAAAATCAAACGTTAATTCGTGTAGGTTTATTTTCTGTATGTTTTTTGATGCTTCTGTTACTAGAATGGAGAAGCCCATTAGTCCGCTACCGCAAGGTATGGACAATTAATCGATTCACAAACATGCTTTTTTTATTGGGTACTGTAGGAACTTCTCGCTTACTGATTTCGATGTCAGCTGTCAGCGCTGCGCTATTTGCTCAATCGAACGATTTTGGAATTTTCAACGTTTTTCCAATACATGCAGGGATATCATTTATTATTACGTTGATTCTTTTGGATTTCCTCATCTATTTACAGCACATCACCATGCACGCGGTGCCGTTTCTGTGGCGCTTTCATCAAATACACCATGCTGATGAGCGCTTAGATGCGACTACTGGGTTTAGATTTCATCCAGGAGAGATTTTTTTTTCAATAGTGTACAAGTGGCTGGTTGTGTTTCTTATAGGGCCTAGTATCGTGGCAGTGGTAGTCTTTGAAATCATATTGAGCAGTTTTTCGCTTTTTTCACATAGTAACTCGAAGCTACTATCTCGATACCAAGTAATATTAGAGCGTGTGTTTATAACTCCTCAGACTCATTGGATCCATCATTCGGTTGGAGTAGTCGAAAGTCAAAAGAATTTTGGTTTCTGCTTGTGCTTGTGGGATAGATTATTCAAAACCTATACCCGTTATACATTGCTCGAGGTGACACGACTCAAGTTTGGTGTGGCAGATATTAACGCGAAAGGGAATAATTTCCAGGATATGCTATTGTATCCATTTCGAAAGATGCATGGCTCGAATTATTTATTACGCAGGTGGAGAAGAGATTAGTTGGTACCTATTTCGCTAGGCAATTTTGCGCACATTGTGTCGATCCAGTTCTCTGCGTCTTTGATGATGTTTTTTCTACTGCGTCCTGCGGTTGAGATTGGTGCTCCAATAATGACTTCAATAGTTCCAGGATATTTTTTCACAGTGTTTTTCTTCCAGAAAACTCCAGCATTATGAGCTACCGGAATAATTGGACAGTTAGCTTCCAGGGCAAGAGCAGCGCCAGTCTGAGTGAATCGCCCATTTTCTCCTACCGCAATGCGTGTACCTTCTGGAAAGAAGAGTACCCACCATCCGTCTTTGATTCTTTTTTGACCTATATCTAGGATTTTTTTTACAGATTTTGCACCCTGTTTCCTATTTATAGCGATTGGGTTAAGGCACGCGAGACCCCAGCCGAAAAAAGGTATGCTCAGCAACTCTTTTTTTAGGACTTGAGTCTGTTTTGGAAAGATCATTTGCATCGCAATAGTTTCCCAAGCGGATTGATGCTTACATAAAATAACTCCCGGCCGATCGGTTATATTTTCTATACCCCTTACCGCCCAATGCAAGTCACACGTTATTCTTAACCACCATAGCGCCAACTTAGACCATGTTATGATTATTTTGTATCGTGGAGTGGACGGCAAGATGAGCACACACACACTGATAATCGAGAAGAAAACTGTCAGAGGGATTAGTCCCGTATAAAACATCCAAGATCTTATTGTTGTAAGCATTTCTAAGTGACTTCTTGAGCTGCAAAGAACATATATCTAGAGTTGGATTTTACCAATGTCAGCGATTTTACCGAATAGGTCTTGAAGATCGTGTAAAAGGGCAACTCGATTATGTTGTATGTCTTTTTCATCACAGATAATCATGACGCTTTCAAAAAAATTGTTAACAGCATCATTTAGTTCTGCAAGCTTTTTCATGTATCCGACATATTTTCGTTCGTTGAAAAGAGTTTCAAGCTGGGGCCTGAGTGAACTAATTTTCTCAGCAAGCTTCTTTTCGCTATCATCTATAAGAAGTTTCTGATTCCACGCACCATGATTTTTTTCTACTGATTTTTTCAGAATATTGGTTATGCGTTTATTTGCAGCAGACAGGCTACGAGCCTCCGGCAGCTCGCGATACTCGTTTACGGCTTTTATCCGGCGGTCTTTCTCCATTGGACTTATTATTTTTAGGCTCGGTATAGAATTAAAAGTGTCGATTGGTAAGCCGGTATCGAGATAGTAGGCACGCATCCTATCGTCTATAAAAGTTAAAATATCAACAGTGATTTTGTCTGGAAATGAAATCTTGTTGAATTGGTTCGTGGCAATTGATATTAAGTTTTGAAGATCAATTTCGATATTGGATTCCACAATTATCCGGAAAACTCCGACTGCGGCTCTGCGCAGGGCGTAAAAATCTTTATCACCTGTTGGCGCCAGACCTACTCCAAATAAACCGACTATCGAGTCAATTTTATCGGCCAGAGTTATACATCTTCCGGTAGCAGTCGACGGGATAGTGTCGCCCG
>Ga0315331_10001175_pt1 | contig 19447 bp, 21 predicted proteins | sample M160m34915metaG_FD_203456 | JGI IMG/M metagenome (GOLD analysis project Ga0315331, IMG submission 203456) | Ammonia-oxidizing marine archaeal communities from Monterey Bay, California, United States - M1 60m 34915 | ecosystem: Environmental > Aquatic > Marine > Intertidal zone | place: USA...
ACGACGACAAGGAAAAGTGGCCGCATCGCAAGGCCATGTTCCAGATCAAGTCCAATTACATGCTGATGATCGATAACCTGATGGACCTGACCCATCTGGGCTATGTCCACAACAAGACCATTGGTGGCAACCCGTTGAACCATGTCGGCGCGGAAATGAACTCCCGCCAGACCGAAAACGGCGCTTATTTCATCCGCTGGATGGAAAACCACGAGCCGCCGCCGACCTACAAGAAGGGCGGCCAGTTCGAAGGCAAGGTCGATCGCTGGCAGGAATTCGAATATGTCGGCCCCAGCATCGTGCTGCAGTGGTCGGGTGCGCTGGAAGTCGGCAAGGGTGCGAAGGAAAACCGCGACCAAGAAGGCTTCCACCTTCGCCTGCTCCATGCCGCGACACCGGAAACCGATACGACCTTCCACTATTTCTGGTCGACGGCGAACGGCTACCGGCAGAGCGACCCCGCGGCGACCGAAGAGATGTACAGTGAGATTTATCCGACCTTCATTGAGGATAAAGTCATCATGGAAGCCCAGCAGGACCGCATCAACCTGAACCCGGATCGCGATCTGGTCGAAATTCATGCCGATGGCGCGCTTGCGCTGGCGCGGCTGTCGCTCGACAAGATCATTGCCGAGGATCAGGAACGGCTGGCACAGGCCGCCGAATAAGGCTGCCTGCCGCATAAACCGAAAACGGCGGGGTCTTCCCCGCCGTTTTTTTTATTGAAGGATCGAGTCATGGAAATCGCGCTTTTTATCTTCGACAAGATGACCCCGCTGGACGCCGTCGGCCCGCTGGAAGTGATCGGCCGCGTCCCCGGTGCGGAGGTGAAGATCGTCGGCAAGACAGCGGGCCCGGTGCGGGCAGAGCATATCGGCCTCACTGCGGATCATGCGATGGCCGATGTCATGTCGCCCGATATCGTGTTGATTCCCGGGGCGGCGGATATGGCCCACATCACGTCGGACGACGAAGTGCTCGATTGGGTGCGGGCGGTGGACAAGACCACGACCTGGACGACATCGGTCTGCACCGGCGCGCTGGTACTGGGTGCGGCCGGTCTGCTCAAGGGCAAGCGCGCGACCACCCATTGGTCGGCGATCAAACAGCTCGAAGGCTATGATGCGATCGCCGCCGATGAACGCGTCGTCACCGACGGCAAGATCATGACCGGTGCCGGGGTGTCCGCGGGGATCGACATGGCGCTGACCCTGCTTGCCGAAGTGTCGGGTGACGACCACGCCCAGTTCGTCCAGCTGATGACCGAGTACGACCCGCAGCCGCCATTCAATGCCGGCTCTCTGGCCACCGCGCCGGATGCCATCCGCGATCGGGCGATGGCGCTCTTTGCCTGACGGACAAGGCCGAAGAAAACGGCCCCGGAGGTTTCCCGCCGGGGCCGTAATTAAGTGGACGGACGATTGCCCTATTTCGGAATCGATCCCTCGACGCCCTGGACGTACCAGTTCATCCCGGCAAGCTCGCCGTTCGTCATGGACTTGCCCGCGGGCACGCGGACCTTGCCGGACTGATCCTTGATCGGGCCGGTGAAGGGGTGGAACGTCTTGTTCTTCATGCCCGCCATGAACTTCTTGGCCTGGGCGACGACATCCGCCGGCACCTTCTTGTTGAATGACGGAATACGGATGGTGTCGTCATCCATGCCGCCCCAGTAATCCTCGGATTTCCATTTGCCGTCCATCACCCGCTGCACCGATTTGATGTAGTGGTTGCCCCAGTCGTTGACGACCGACAGCAGATGGGCATTAGGCCCGAAATGCGACATATCGGAGGCCTGGCCGACCGCCCATTTACCGCGCTTTTCCGCGGCCTGCATGGCGGCGGGGCTGTCGGTGTGCTGGATGATGACGTCGACGCCCTGGTCCATCATGACCTCGGCGGCGGAGCGTTCCTTGCCGGGATCGAACCAGGTGTTGACCCAGATGATCTTAAGCTCGGCCTTCGGGTTCACTTTCTGCATGCCGAGCATGACGGCATTGATGTCGCGGATGACTTCGGGGATCGGGAAGGATGCAATATAGCCGATCTTGCCGGTCTTGCTGACGCTGGCGGCGACATAGCCGGACACGTAGCGTCCTTCATAGGTCACCGACAGATAGGTGCCGAGGTTCTTGGTGCGCTTGTAGCCGGTGGCGTGCTCGAAGGTGACCTTCGGGTACTGCTTGGCGACCTTGAGGGTCGGGTTCATGAACCCGAACGAGGTCGTGAAGATGACGTCGTGGCCGGTGCTGGCCAGCTTGCGGATGACGCGTTCCGCATCCGCGCCTTCCGGCACGTTCTCGACATAAGTGGTTTTCACCTTGCCGGCGAAATGTTTTTCCAGCGCAAGACGGCCCTGGTCGTGCTGGTAGCTCCAGCCGTGATCGCCGATGGGGCCGACATAGACGAAACCGACTTTCATCGGATCGGCTGCCTGCGCGCCTGTGGCCGTGAAAAGCGCCGTTGCCGCGACAGCGGCAAAGCGAAGAAGATCGCGACGTATCATATAAATTCTCCCAGCCTTCCGCGCCCTGTCAGGGAAGGCAATGTGCATGAAATTAAACCAACGTCGCGATGATATGGATATTGGCAGCCGCGCACAACGCGCCCACCGATTCGGCTACGATTCGGCTGTGGATAACTGTACTCATGCCGCGTCGATCCCCAGGGCGTTCCGGAGTTCCGCGACGCGCACCTTCAGCGCTTCATCGGCATAGGGCAGGGCCGGGCTGTGGCCCCACACCGGGCCGGGCCAGGCCGGGTCGCCCGTATTGCGCGCGACGATATGAATATGCAGCTGGCGGACGACATTGCCGAGCGTGCCGGTATTGATCTTTTCCGGCTGATAGAGACCGGCAAGGGCTGTAGACGCGGCCTCGATCTCATCCATCAGGCGGACGCGGTCGTCGCGGGCAAGATCGCCAAGCTCTACCAGCGCCGCCTGCTGCGGTACCAGGATCAGCCACGGATAGCGTGAGTCCTTCATCAACAGCACCCGGCAGAGGCCGAGCATGCCTATATCCGCGGTATCGCCGGCGAGGACGGGGTCGAGGTCGAACATGGTCATATTAAGTTGGTTTCCCTATATCTGACAGGCTTTGGCGAGTGTACTTTTCTGCTGGATTTGTCGCTAGCTTCCGGCCGAAACGGTATATGTGCAAAACAACCCCATACACCCAAAGGGACGGCGAATTTAGGAAAATCGCAATTCAACCCCATGCACCCGAAAGGACGGAACGGGTGCCGCGTCGCGCCATACGCGGCACAGTTGGGGCTGGCGGGGGCGAATGCTGTCGGCACAAAACTCTCTTGTCTGCGCGCCACCGAAATGACGCCCGGCCGGCCCGATCTCGCCGGGGAAAACGATTTCGGGCAGGCTATCACAGAAAAGAACAAAAAACGAACATGGGGCTAGATTTTTCTCTTTGGAATGGCGCGCACCCCCGGCAAACATGGACCCTCGGCTCAAGGCCGAGGATCCATGTTTGCGGGAAGTGTCAAAAAGATTCACGGCTCGGCGCCAATGACACCGCCCCCGCCTACTCCCCTCCGTCCTCTTCCTCGGTCTTGTAGAAATTGCCCGGCACGCGCGGGGCGACCTCTTCCGACGGTGCAGCGCGCTTGGCCTTGTGCTCCAGACGCTGCGTTCGCTGTAGAACGAGATCCACTGGTTGGCGATGCGGTTCTCCTGGAAATCGAGCACGTTCTGCAGCGCGTCCTCGACATCGGCCGAATTGATCCAGGCGGATTTATAGTGGATGAACCCGCCGCGCCCGACGATCCACGTCATGTTCGGCAACTCGCCATAGGTGCGGTGGGCCGTGCCGCCGAGATCGTCGTGGAATATCTCGCGCTTGATCTTCGAATGATCGACGAAGGCCTGCGCATTGGCGCGCTTGTCGTCCATCGACGTGTGATGGCGGTAGTTTTCGCCGGGATGGGCTTCGTGGGTGTAGATAAATACCGAGCGCACGGCCCGGTCGGCATATCGCGCGCGGAGATCCTCCATGGATTCCGCGGCGATCGCACAGAACGGTCAGGTGAAGGAGCCGGACTCGATCACCGTGACGCCGCTCTTCCACAGGTTTTTCATCTCCGTGGTCTCGCCCGTCGCCAGTTCCTCCACCGGGAAGGACGGCGCGCGCATGGTCACTTTCGGGGCGTGCATCGCGAAATCCAGGAAATCTTCCGGGCCACCGGTAAAGACGTCGTAATTATAGTCGGTCGCCGACATGGCATCCTCCGACTGGTTCAGATGAAACTACTGTCCCACCCGCGACCGAGGATGACAACCGGACACGCGTCACAGGAGCGTTAAGGCGGGGCTGGAAGAACCGCGGGAATTTGATCCCGCGACGGCGCGGCGCACCTTCAACATCGTCATGACCGATATCGCCGAGGTAGTCATCCTGCCCCGGGTGCTCGACATGTGCCGCGCGACGGCGTCTGATATTTTAATCCGGGCGATGAATCTGTCCATCGAAGAGACGCCCGATCCGCTCAAATCCGGCGCCGCCGATATCGCTATCGGGTTTCTCCCAGAGTTTTCGGGCCAGTTTTACCAGCGGTTCGTGTTCGATACGGACTATGTGTGTATCGCTGCCGCGGATAACCCGGTGGCGCGCGGCAGGTTTACGCTGGAAAAATATTTTGCCGCCCGTCACGCCGTGCCGGAAGCGCAGGGGACCGGCCATTCGGTGGTGCGCGAAGCCGTGGAGCGCCGCGGGATCGAGTTGCGCATCGGCGCGCGGGTGCCGCATTTCCTGTCGATCCCGTTTGTCGTCGCGAGGAGCGATCTGATCGCGACTGTCCCGCGGGCGTTCGTCACGGCGCTGGGCGCAAGCCCGCCGGTCAAAACGCTGCCCCATCCGCTCGATCTGCCAAAGGTCGAGATCAAGCTGCTGTGGCACGAACGCTATCATGCCGATGCCGCCAGCCAGTGGCTGCGCAATCAGCTTGTCACCGTGTTCGAAACCGTGCGCTGGGACTGAGCGAGTCTTTCCCTGCGCGGCCGCAAATGCCAAAATCCCGGCATGACCGAAGAAACCACTGAAATATCCCTCACCGTCAATGGCGAGGCCGTCACCCATACCGTGCCGGTGCGCCGACATCTCGTCGATTTTCTACGTATCGACCTCAATCTGACCGGATCGCATCTTGCCTGCGAACACGGTGTCTGCGGCGCCTGTACGGTCCGCGTCAACGGCGCGGTCGCGCGCGGATGCCTGATGCTGGCCGTCCAGGCGGACGGCGCCGACGTCGTCACCATCGAGGGCCTGTCGCGCAGCGGTGAAGTCGCCGATCTGCAGATGGAATTCGAGACCCGCAATGCCGCCCAGTGCGGGTTTTGCACGCCGGGTATGGTGCTGACCTCCGCCGAATTGCTGGCCGCCGGCGGCGTGCCGAGCCGTGAGGTTATCCGCGATCATCTTTCCGGCAATCTGTGCCGCTGCACGGGGTATCAGGCGATTGTCGATGCGGTCGAGGCCACGGCAAAATCGCGCGCCGGCACAGGAGACAGCCCATGAGCCCGCCTGATGGAAACGCCGAAGGCCTCGTCGGCAAGCCGGTTGCGCGGCCCAATGTTCGGCGCCTGATCCACGGACAGGGACGCTATACCGACGATATTTCCGTGCCGCATATGTTGCATGTGGCCTTCGTACGCAGCCCCTACGGGCATGCGCGGATCAACGGCATCGATTCATCCATGGCCGAGGGCATGCCCGGGGTTGTCCGCATCGTCACCGGCGCGGACGTCGCCGCCATCTGCAAACCCATGATCGCGGTTGCCGAACACCGACCCGGCCATAAATCTGCGCCGCAGAACATGCTGGCGGTCGACAAGGCCTGCTATCAGGGCGAACCGGTCGCCGCCGTCGTGGCGACGTCCCGGGCCGAGGCCGAAGATGCGGTCGATATGGTGATGGTCGACTGGGAGGACCTGCCGGCGGTGATGGACATAATGGAGGCGCTCGACCCGTCATCGACACCGATCCATCCGGAGCTCGTCGACAATCTGTGTTTCCAGCATAGCACCGATACCGGCGATGCGGCGGCGGCCCTTGCGGCGGCGGCGTTTACCGTCGAACATGAATTCGAATTCGGCCGCCACACCGCAGTCACCCTTGAGGGACGGGCCATCCTGGCCGACTGGGATCCCGTCGAAGAACGCCTGACGGTACACCAATCGCACCAGTCGCCCTATCAGATGCAGGATGTCTATGCGCGCCATCTCGATATCCCCGAGCACAAGGTCCAGGTCATCACGCCGGATATCGGCGGCGGGTTCGGCCTCAAGATCAACGTGCATGGGGAAGAGGTCGCGGTCGCCGCCATATCGAAGATGCTCGGCAAGCCGGTGAAGTATACCGCCGACCGGCTGGAATCCTTCCTCGCCGATTGTCAGACCCGCGATCATCTCGGCTCCGCGAAAATGGGCGTCGATTCCGACGGCAGGATCACGTCGATGGATTTCGACAACACGCTCTCTGTCGGACCCTACACCGCCTATATCCGCTTCGGTCTTGCCGAGGGCATGATGGCGATCACCTGTGCGGCGGCCCCCTATGCCCTAACCGATTATCACGCCCGCACCCGGGTCGCCTATGTGAACAAGGGCATCGTCGGTATGTTCCGCGGCGTCGGCGTGCCGATCGGCTGTGCGGTGACCGAGGTGCTGGTCGATCAGGCCGCGGCGAAGGCGGAGATCGATCCGGTCGACTTCCGCCGCCTCAATTATCACAAGGAAGAGGATTACCCGCTCACCAGCGTCGGCGGCTATGCCGCCAAGCACATGTCGCTGCAGCAGTGTCTCGATGCCTGTGTCGATCTGATGGATTACAAATCGCTGCGCGCCGAGCAGGCAAAGGCGCGGGACAACAACGTCTATCGCGGTGTCGCGGTGGCGACCTTCGTCGAGGCCGCTGCCTTCGGGCCGGTCTATTACGGCCCGTCCGGCGCGCGCGTGTCGACCCAAGATGGCTGCACGGTAAAGTTGGAACCGTCCGGCGTTGTCCGGTGCCTGACCAGCGTGACCGACCAGGGGCAGGGGACGCTGACCGGCATTGCGCAGATTGTCGGCGACCAGCTCGGGATCGGCATGGACAGGATCGACATCATCGCCGGTGACAGTGCGACCACGCCCTATGGCGGCGGCGCGTGGGCGTCGCGCGGTATGGCCATGGGCGGGGAAGCGGCCTTGCAGGCGGGCAAGGCGCTGAAGGCGAATATTCTCGATCTTGCCGCGTCGATCCTGCAGACTAGCGCCGATACGCTGACCCTCGGCGGCGGCGAAATCCGCGATGCATCGACCGGCGAGGCGCGCATGGATCTCGAAGAGCTCGCCAAGGTCGGCTATTTCCGCCAGGACACATTACCTGCCGGCGTCCAGCCCGAATTGATGGTGACGCGGCATCACGTCCCGAATACGCCCTATTACGTCGCCAACGGGGTGCAGGGCGCCCATGTCGAAGTCGACATCGAGACCGGGTTTATCAAGTTGCTGGGCTGGTGGGCGACGGACGATTGCGGCCGGGTGGTGAACCCGCTGATGGTCGACGAACAGATCCGCGGCGGCATCATCCAAGGCATCGGCAATACGCTCTACGAACACAGTCAGTACGACGAGAACGGCCAGCTCATGAATGCGAGCCTCGCCGATTACCTGCTGCCGATGGCGGGGGAGATGCCCGATATCCGAATCGCGCATGTGGAAACCCCGATCGGTGCCACGGAACTGGGTGCAAACGGCATCGGCGAAGCCGGCACGATAGGCGCCATCGCGGCACTGTGGTGCGCGGTCAACGATGCACTCCGCCCGCTCGGCGCCCAGGTGACCAAGCAGCCCTTCACGCCGGAGCATATTCTCGATGTGATCGGGAAGGCGCGAGGGTGACAGGAAGCGATTTCTGACGACTTCTCCCACTTGTCATCCTCGGCCCTGAGGGGAGGATCCACCCAGTCAGATGTCGAACATGGACCCTCGGGTCAGGCCCGAGGGTGACAACTACATATTATTGATGGTCTCTTCCAATTTTCGTCCTTGGCCTTGAGCCGAGGATCCACCGTCACTTTCCCACGTTTCTTTTTCGGTCCGATCTTGACAATGCCGGAAGAAATGTGCAGGTGCACGTCATGGCTTCGAAATCTCAAAACAAACAGCGCCGCGACGTCAGCGATGTGACGGCCTGTACCTGTTTCAGCCTGCGCAAGGCGTCGCGCGCCATGACGCAGCTCTATGATGCCGCGCTGAAACCGTTGGGTTTGCGTTCAGTGTCTTGGCGGCCCTGGATACTCTGGGACAGGTGTTGCAAAGCGAACTGGCGGTAGCCTTGGTGATGGACCGCACGACCCTGATCCGCAACCTGTCGCCGTTGGTCGCCAAGGGTCTTGTAGTGGCGGCGCGCGAAAGCGGCAACGGGCCGAAGATGATCGCCCTCACCGCAGCGGGCGAGCGCACCTACCGGGACGCCGTGCCGCAGTGGCAGGGCGTATAGGAACGCATCGCTAATGTCCTTGGCGAGGATACGTGGAACGGGCTGATCGACGGCCTCGACGCGTCGGTTGCGGCGGCGCAATCCTGATTGCCTTTTTTTAGTCGCGTATGTGCATATACACATTATAAATCCACATCGAGAACGAGAAAAGAAATGGCTACCCAAATCAAGCCGGAATACGGTTTCTGGACCAAATCCCGCTTTGCGGGTGTGGCGGTTGTGATGACCGTCTGGTTTGTCATCGCTTATGTGTTCGGCACCGAGGAACTGCTGGTGAATACCGACCGATCCCTGTTCGCGCCGGTGACGCTGTCTGTCGTCATCCCGGTGGTGCTGTTTTTCACGATCTACAACCTTTCGGCCCGGTTCCGTAGCGGCGTGGAGGCCGAGGGCATCAAATTCCTCACGGCGATACAGCTTTGGCGGAGCATTGGGTTCGCGTTTCTCGCGCTCTATTTTTATGACGTCCTGCCCGGATTGTTCGCCCTGCCGGCGGGGCTCGGCGATGTGGGGGTCGGCGTGATGGCGCTCTACATGCTGTTACATGTTGACTGGAATATCGACTTTGCCCGCACGTCCGCCTATGTGCGGTTTCATGTGTTCGGGCTGGTCGATTTTCGGTCCCCATCGGCACGGCCGGGCTGGCGAGCGGTGCGTTTCCTCGCCTTGTCTCCAACGGTCTGACCAGCGCGCCGATGGATGTCTGGCCGCTCATCCTGTTTCCGAGTTTTTTAGCACCGGTGTTTATGATTTTGCAGATCGTCGCACTACTGAAGATCCGCGACATACGCCGCGCCGCGCTCGATATGGGCGGGCAGGCGGTGCCTGCCACCTGAGCACGTCGGAGGCGTCGGTTTGCCCCGGGGCCTCCGCTTCTTCTCGCTTACTCTTCCGGTTCGATCGTGAACATCAGGGGATGGCCCGCTTCCCGGCCCATGTCGGTGGCTTCCTTGGCCTTTGATTCGGCGACGTCGCGGGTGTAGACCGAGACGACGGCGTTACCCTGCTGATGGGCGGCCATCATGACGACATAGGCTTCGTCATCGGTCATACGGAAGACCGATTTTAGCACCTTCACGACGAATTCACGCGGTGTGAAATCGTCGTTTTCCAGCATCACCTTGTACAGGCGCGGCCGCTTGATTTTCGGCTTCGTCTGGATGACGGTATTTGTGTCGTTATCGCTCATGATCCTACCGGCGTATTCTGGCCAAATTCATGAAAGGATACGTTGGCATGACGCAAACCGGACGTCCAGTTTCAGTCAACACTGTCGAGCGCGGCGCTGATGACGGTCAGACCGGTCAGCGCGATCGGCAGGCCGTTCCACGGTGCCGTCTGGATAGCGGCCTCGGCGACTTGATCTTTAGACAGCCCGACATTGAGGGCCGATACCGCAAATTTGCATAAGGACTCGTGCAGGCTGGCAGAGGTGAACCCGGCAATGGCGACGATCATCCGCTGGCGCAGATTGAGACCGGGGCGCACCCAGAGCTGACCATATCCATGCCGGATCGCTCCCTGATAGAGCGAAAACGTCACCGGGTTGTCGGGCGAGGCGTATCCGCCGGCCTGGCGCGCGCCGTGCAGGCTTTCCATCACCGCGGCGCCGTCGGCATCCATCTCTGTCGGACTGCGGTCGTCGTCCGGGTCGTCCGGCAGGTCGATGCCGCGCACAGCGAACACCCGGTTGGCGATCTCGATCGCTTCTTCGGTGCGCGGTAGCCCGCTATAGAGCGCCGACTGGATAAAGATCTCGAGAATGGCGCGCGGGGCTAGCCCGGTATCGAGGGCCGCGCCGACCATGCGTTCCGTCGCCTTGCCCGCGCCGCGGAAACACAGTGCGGTCAGGGCGGGGATCATGCGGTCCGCCGGGGCGAGGATGTCGCGCCCGCCGATATCGTTGTGAAAATATTCGTCGATATAGGCGCGGTATCCCGGCGCGTTCATGCCCGGATCGTCATCCGGCTGGCCGAGGTGGCGGCGACGCGTGGCGCCGGCTTCACGGTTGCTGTCTCTGTCCATCACGCTTCCTTCAGAACCCCTCGCGACCGGGCCCACAGGAACAGCCCGATCATCGCCGCCAGCAGGATAACCGCGCTGAGCGCCAGCGAAAAGTGAATGCCGATCAGCCCGCCGCCGAAGCCGACGGTAAACCCGCTGAACGTACGGCAGCCGAGCGAGCCGACATTGAACACGCCGATGGCGCGGCCGCGGATTTCGGGCGGCGAATGCAATTGCGCCAGTGTCCGGGTCATCGAATTGAACGACAGATCGAGAAACCCGGCGACGGCGAGTAGGGCGAAGGACAAAATATACCAGGGTGATACCGCAAACCCGAAGATGGCTGCGGTCCACAGGATACCGAGGATAAAAGAGGTCCGGATTTTGGCCGGCAGCATGGACCGCGCTTCGAGCACGATCCCGGCGGTGAGTGCGCCGACCGCATTGGCCGCCAAGAGCAGGCTATAATACAGCCCTTGGCCGCCATAGCCGAGATCACGGGCGAATTCCGGCATCTGCGGCTCATGCGCATTGCCGACAAAGGTGGCGGCAAGCCCCGCCAGGACAGACATGGCGAACACCACCGGAATGCCCGAAATCTGGCTGATGGTGCGGAACAGGTCGCGGAAGCTGGTCATGGCGGCGGCGGAAGACGTGCGGTCGGTATTCACCTTTTTCGGATTATTGATCAGCCAGAGGGTCAACGGCACGTAGATCAGTACGTTGATGAAAATACCGATGGTCGGGCCGACGATCAGCAACAGCGCGCCGCCGACGGCGGGGCCGAGCAGCAGGCCCAGCGTGCGTGATGTCGCCAGCAGACGGATCGCGCTTTGCAGTTGTCGTCCGCCCACGACATCGTGGATCAGCACCTGTCCCGCCGGTGCCCACAGCACCCCGGCAAAGCCATGGACGATCAGTAGGATGACGGCATGCCATTTTTCCAGACTGTCGGTGGCGAAAAGCACCCCCCAGCCGAGCGAGACCAGCATGAAGCACCCCATGCCCGCCTGGATGATGCGGCGCGGATCGAAGCGATCGGCCAGCGCCCCGGCCCAGATCGAGCCGATCAGGAACGGCACCCAATGGGCGATCACCGCGAAGCCCGCCAGGGACGGCGACTGGAATTTTTCGAAGATGATCCAGTAGCTGATCACGTGTTCGACGCTGTCGGCCATCATCGCCAGCGCCGCGCCCAGCAGATACATCCGCGACGCCGGATAGCGCAGCGCGGCATAGGACCGTGTATCGGGTGTCGACGGTTGTTGCGGATCGGCGGTGGTCATAAGCGGGGTAAAGCCTCAGGCGGCGTGCAGCCGATGCCGCAATTCCGCAATCAGGGGTGGAAGGTCGGCGACACGGGGACAGGCGGCGAACATATAGTAGTCGGGCCGTTTGACGATCGCATCGCAGGACAGCTCATCCATCAGCCGGGTGAAATATCCATCGACGTCTTTTAGCGTACCGTTGCCGTCGCCGATATGCACAATTTTGCCGCCCAGCTCTGCCCAGAACGCAAGGTCGTCTGCGTCGAGCACGTTGCGCGGGCGGCCGTTGCGGGAAATGATCACAAAGCCGTGGCCGGCGATATCGTCGAATTTGCCCTCGCGGCTGCGCGTCGCGACGACGCTCTGGCCGACAGGTTTGCCGCCATGATTGCCGCTGATCAGCCCGGCGTCGAACCCCGGCACGCGAAACGCGATGAGCTTTTTTTCTCCCATCGCGCCGTCATGGGCGGCTTGCAGCGCCCGGAGCTGATCGTTGCGAAGGCGTACTTTTTCGGAGTCGCGTTCGTTGACGTTCTGGCCGACTTTCATGCTTTCGACGACGGTCGCCCGCGCGTTGGGAGCACGCTCGGCTTCATAGGTTTCCAGTAATGACGGATCGGCAAGGCCGTGGAGCACAAGATCGAGCTTCCACGCGATGTTATGCGCATCGCGAAACCCCGAACACATGCCTTGGGCGAGAAACGGCGGCATCTGATGGGCCGAATCCCCGGCGAGGAAGATGCGTCCGTCCTGCCAGCGGTCGGCGATCAGCGAGCGGAACTGGTAGTTCACCGCACGGATGATCTCGAAGTCGTCTTCGGTGCCGCCCTCCGGCCGGTCGAGGCGCTTCCAGATATTTTCCGGTTTCAGGGCGTCTTCCGGCGTTTCGTCGTCAAAGATCATGAAGGACCAGCGCCGGTGATCCGGGCCCATCTGCATGGTCATGCCGGGCTGTTCCGGCTCACAAAACTGGCGCAGTGCCGGCCGTCCGCCGTGCCCGCGTTTCTGTTTGCCGTCGACCACCAGCCAGGCCTGATCGAAACCGAGATCCTCGTATCCGACGCCGAGCGCGTCGCGAACGAAGCTGTTGCCGCCATCCGCGCCGATCAGGTACTTGCCCTGCAGGTCGCGGGCTTGTCCGTCGCTCTCGATGCGTAGCGTCACGCTGTCGGCGTCCTGGTCGATGGCCGTCACCGACCATCCCTGCAGAACGTCGACACTTGCCAGCGACTTCGCCTCGATATCCAGTTCGGTCTCGAACGTGGGCTGATAGATCGACGTCATCTCCGGCCAGCCATGGGTTTCCAGCGCCGCGACGTCGTTCGACAGCAGCACCTCGCCATGAAAACCCATTTCATAGGTCGGCAGGAAATACGTCGCCGGCAGAATTCGGCCGATGACGCGGATTTCCTGGAACATACGCAGCACGTCGTCGTGGACGATGCCGACCCGCGGCAGGTTATAGAGGGTCTTGTGACGTTCGATGACGGCGACCCTGTGTCCCGCCCGGCCCAGCAGGTTCGCCGCCAGCATCCCGGTCGGCCCATAGCCCGCGATCAGCACGTCATACATGGATTAACAGCCTTCGGAGGTCGATTGCCTGCGACTTGCCTGCCGCAAGGCGCCGCGTGATTGTTCAGGCAATAAGTATAAACCGGAAAGCGCCCGAAGGGGAGAAACGGCGTGACTAGCGATTTGGCGTGAACTGTCTCGCTGGTCAGGCCCGAGGGTGACAGAATACTATAATTGTCATTCTCGACCCTTCGTGCGCTTCACGCCCTCAGCCGAGGCTTCACAACGAATGGCGCGTCAGGCGAAGCGGTCGAGCAGGTCGCGGGCTTTGCGGATCATGGCGCGGTCGATCATCTTCCCGCCAAAATTGAAGGCGTTTTCGCCCGCGTCCTCGAAGGCTGCGATCATGTCGCGGTAATAGGCGAGCTCTTTCTCCGACGGCGTAAAGACGCCGTGCACCGGTCCGATCTGGCGCGGGTGGATCACTGTTTTACCTCGATAGCCGAGGCGCCGCGCGTTTTCGCTGTCCCTGATCAGGCCGGCTTCATCGTCGAGGCCGAGAAAGACCCCGTCTATGGGATGATCGATGCCTGCGGCGCGCGCGGCGAGCAAGATTTGCGACCGGGCATAGAGAATTTCTGTGCCTTCTGGCGACCAGCCGGCGCCGAGGTCGGTCTGCAGGTCGCCGTCCTGAGCGCTGCCGATGACCACCGACGATACCCGCGAGCTCGCGGTGAGGATGTCGTAGGCGAACTGAACGCCGAGCGCGGATTCGATCATTGGGACGATCTCGAAGGCGCCGACCTCCAACCCACGCGCTTTTTCATGCTTTTCAATTTCGCCGGCCGTCCAAGTGATGTCATCGACCGATTGCGCCTTTGGCAGCACGATCCCGTCGACCTCCGCAAGCACCACGGCGTCGAGATCGGCGGCGGTCTCGCCCTTTCCGGCGTCGGCGATACCGTTGACGCGGATATAGCGCGGCAGTGTGCGCGGCGTGGCAAGCGCATCCGCCAGGATCTGCCGGGCGGTGTCAAGCTCATTCGCCGGCACAGAATCCTCCAGATCATAGAGTAGTCCATCGGCACCGGCGCCGGGGGCCTTCTCGATCATGCGCTCGCGGTGGCCGGGGACAAACAAAAGCGTTCTGACGGGATCCATGAAAACTCCTCAATCTGCCGGGGGGCGGCTATCGATGATCCGGCGTAGCTTGATAGATTTCGCCTGATCGTAAAGCGTGCCCCGGTCGACAAAGCGCACGTCGGGCCGCATCGAAACAGCGGTGCGGATATCGGCGGAGATGCGGTCGCGCGCGACGTCGTCTCCCTCAAGTTCGAGGCGCAGGATCATTTCGTCCATCGCGCCCAGGGCATCGTCGCGGCGGAATTCGATCTGCACGTCGCCAACGCCTTCAATGGCGCCGAGATAATCCAGGACCACATCGGTATTGACCAGCATGCCGCGGCATTTGACCAGGTTGCCGGTCCGGCGCGGCGTCACCACGACCCGCTCGCCGAGGCGGCCCGAGACCGGGCAGGGATCGAGCGATAGCGTCACCACATCGCCGACGATATAGCGTAGCATCACCGTGCCGCGCCGGTGCAGATGGGTAATCGCCATGTGGCCTTCTTCGCCATAGGGCACGCGCTTGCCCGTCTCCGGGTTCACGGTTTCGAGAAAATACAGATCGGGCGTGATGTTCTGCGGTGCTGAATTGTCGGCGCACTGGACCAGGCCGCCCTGCATCTCGGTGAAGGCGTAGCGCGCGCGAAACCCGATATCGGTGGCCCCCATCGCGTGCAGATTGGCGCGCAGTTCGTTCCGCAGGTTTTCCGATACCGGCTCGCCCGACGTTACGACGAGGCGGACGTCTGAAAAATCGGCGCCGCGGGCGCAGGCATCGGCCACGAAACGCCGGATAAAGCTTGGCACGCCCCACAAAATGGTCGGGCGCACGGGCTCGATCTTTTCAATCGCCTCGGCGCTGGAGTTTCGAACCTTGAAGTCGGAATTGGCGGACCCCGTCATGCCGTATACCACGGGCTGGCCGCCGATCATCCCGGACCGGATCACGCTCAGGAACGCGCCGGTCGGAAACGCCGCCACCGGGTAGAGATTGGCGATAATATCGGTCGGTACCAGACCTTCGGCGTCATTGCACCGCCGCGCCTGATCCAGAATGCCGTATATGTCGTGGGTGGTGTTGTAGAACGGGGACGGTTTGCCGCCCGTGGTGCCGGACGTATAGGCGATGTCCCAGATCACGCGTTCTTCGAGGCTGAAATCGTTGGGCAGGGCGTCTTCGTCCAGGCGGAAGGCCTGCGGGTCGGAGATGTAGTCCTGCTTGGATGTCAGCGGCAGCTTTTCGAGATCGTCGATAGACTGGAAATCGTCCGCGGTCAGGCCGGTATCGGCGAGAACCGACCGGTAAAACGGGTGCGCGCCGGCTACCGCCTGCATCGTGCGCTGCAGACGGGCCGAGCGAACCTGTTTTATCGATTCTGCTGTGTCGGGTTCGTCCATGAAACCGTGTTCGGGATCAGGACGGTTCGAAATCGACAACCCACAGGGTTTTGACGATGGGGCCGAGAAAGGCCTGAACTTCTTTATGCGCCGGGTGCGGGCCGTATTCGGCCAGGACGTTCGTGTCGCGCATGGTGACGATCACGGAATGGGTGAAGTCGCCGGCGCGGCCGGAGAAATCCTTGCCGGACTGAACATCCTCGATGCCGTCGATTTTGCCCTGCAGGCCGTGGATGGATTGCAGCGCCGCCATCTTGGCGTCTTCGGCAACGCCGTCGTTGAATTCGAGCAATACGATATGCTGTACGGTCATTTTATTGTACTCCCAATCGGTATGTTGCCGCATGGTGCATTTTTCGCTGCCGCGCCACAAGGGCGGGCCACTTGATAGACGTTTGCCGATATGAAAAGGTCAGGCAACAGATAAGAAGAATGAAGGCGAGGTGCAAAATGCCGCTTACAGACGACATCATGATCGGCGTGTCGATCAACAACGTGCAGGGGATCACCGGCAAGACCTATTCGATCCACGACCTCGTCAAGGCCGGGGTCGAGGCCGAGGCGATGGGCTTCGACGGGGTCTGGGTGCACGACGCCATGATGGGCCGCCGGACCACCGCCTCCTTTTGCCCGATCAATGCGCTGACCGCGATTGCCGGGCAGACCAATCACATCAAGCTGTGCACCGGCATCCTGACGCCGCAGGTGCGCAATCCCGTTATGACCGCCCAGCAATGGGGCACGCTGTTCGAGATTTCCGAAGGCCGCGCGATCATGGGGGTCGGCATGGGGGCCGGCACGCCGACGCTGATCAAGCGCGAATTCGAAGGTCTCGCCTGCCTGAAGCACGATACCGATCTCAGTCCGGCGGAGCTTTACAAGAAGCGGGGCAAGGTCTTCGACGAGAATCTCGACGTGATGCGCCGCCTGTGGAGCGAGGACAAGGTCACCTACAAGGGTGACTATTTCAGCTTCAACGAAATTACGCTGGGATCGGCCCGGCCGTCGGAGGTGCCGCCGATACTGGTCGGGTCCGGCATCTATTTCCCGACCGAGCCGGGCGGGCCCGTGCATCACGGCTGGAAGGAGCACAATGCGGGCAAATACCTGCCGGGCAAGCTGAGCCGCGTCGTCGATTACGGTGACGGCTGGATCACGCCCCATGTCACGCCCGAGGAATACGCGATGCACTATGCGACCATTGAAAAGGTCGTTGCCGAGAAAGCGACGGGACGGAAATACGCCCGTGCCTATAACTGCTTCTCCTGCGTCAAGGACAGCCCGCGCGAAGGCTGGGAATCGGTGCACAGCCATCTGGAGGATTTCCATGGCCCGCCCATTCGAGACGATGTGGTCGACCGCTGGGCCGTTGCCGGACCGCCCGAAAACATCGCCGCGCGGCTGAACGAATTTATCGATGTTGGTGTGACGATGTTCCAGCTCGTGATCGGCGATCCCGATCAGTTCGGGCAGATGAAACAGATCGCCGACAAGGTTCTGCCGCTGATCAAGCGCTGAGGCCGGCACCATGACGGTTCCCGGTCTTTTGAAATACCGAGATCTTGCGCCGAAAGACGCAAGTCCGGTCCTGACGTTCGACCTGCCGGAACTGCACTACCCGGCCCGGATGAACGCTGTGCGAACGCTGTTCGAGGACGGTAATGCGGCAGGTTGGGAGAACCGGACGGTCTTAATTCAGGATGATGTCCGGTACAGCTTTGCCGAGACAGAGGCCCTTGTGCACCGGCACATGGCGGCGCTGCGGGCATTGGGCGTCGTTGCCGGCGACACCGTCATTCTGCGTATTCCCGATACCATCGACCTTGTGGTGACGCTGCTCGCCGTACAGGCCATCGGCGCGATTGCCATGCCGACCTATATCCAACTCCGTGCCGACGATCTGGTGTATCGGGCCGAAGATACCGACGCCAAATTTCTGATGTGCACGGAACCGCTGCTGGACGAAGCGCTCTCCGTATCGGCGGCGCGCAAGGACGCGACCGAAGTGATCGCGATTCCCGCGGACGGACAGGGACGGTGCCGGAATTTCGCGGATTATCTGCCCGACGGCGAAATCGTAGCCGAATATGCCGACACGGACGCCGAGGAATTGTGTCTGTTTCTGTACACGTCCGGCAGTACGGGGCTGCCGAAGGGAACCTGCCATTGCCATCGCGATATGCTGGCCGTCTGCGATTCCTATTGGAGATATTGTCTGGCGCCGGCACCGGAGGATGTCTTCGGCGGGCCGCCGTCTATCGCGTTTGCGCTCGGGTTCGGCATGTTCGTGTATTTTCCCCTGCGGCTCGGGCACGCGGCAGTACTGGAACCGGACAAATCGCCGGAAAAGGCCCTCGAGCTGATCGAAAAGTACCGGATCACGATTTTTGCCGGGGTTGTGTCCTACTACAACGTTCTCACACGACTGATTCAGGACAATAATTTCGATATTTCCAGCCTCAAACACGCCATGACGGGGGGCGAGCCGCTGACGGACGAGGCCGAGAAGGTCTGGCTGGAAACCACCGGATTGCCGTTGGAACAGTTCATCGGTACCACGGAATCTCTCCATTGTTTCGTCACATCGACCCGCCCGGACGATACACCCCATACGGGAGTTATGGGGCATGCAGTGCCGGGCTATGAAGTCGTCGTGCTCAATCCCGAGACGTTCGAACCGGTGGCCGATGGCGAGCATGGCCTGTTCGCTATGCGCGGCCCCACGGGGTCGGTCTACTGGAACAAGCCGGACCAGCAAAAAAAGGTCATCCGCAATGGCTGGAACGTCTATCAGGACGTCGTCTGGCGCGACGAACGAGGCGATTTTCACTATGTCGCGCGTCATGATGAGATGATTATTACGGCGGGGTACAATATCTCGCCGGTCCAGGTCGAGGACGCACTGCTGCGCCATGATGGGGTGGTCGAATGCGCCTGCGTGCCCGCGCCCGATCCAACCGGGAAGCGCGGCGATATTGTGAAAGCATACGTCGTGTTATTGGACAACCGCACCGCGAATGACCACCTGAAAACCGAATTACAGAACTTCGTGAAGGCGACTGCAGCGCCCTACATTTATCCGCGTGAAATCGTTTTCGAGGAGGCCCTGCCCAAGACGATTAACGGCAAAATTCTACGCTCGGAACTGCGCCAACGGAACTGAGCCGAAGTGCTCTAACCCGCTGGAAAACATTCAGGAATTAACCATTAATTTTTTGCGAAAATGCACCGATTCCTGTTGGCTGCCATTGTATGAGATGGAATAAACGCATTCTCGAAGTCGGGGTGAAAAACAGCGCTTTTCGGCACCCCGCAGTTCAGTTTTTGTAGAGTATGATGGTGAGGCGCCGACAATGAACAAGATTAACAAAATATTGACGGCGACCGCTGCGGCTGCAGCCGTTTACGTCCCGCTTCAGAGCGCGAATGCATTTGAGCTGAATGGCAGCCGCTGGGGCGGCGGTGCGCAGGGCGACGCCGTCAGTCTGACGTGGAGCGTGGCGCCCGACGGCACTTCTATCCCCAATTTCATTGCGTCCGGAACACAGACGGAAATCGGTGGCGTGAGCAACTTTGTCGCCACGATGCGCGGCCTTTACGGGGACGTGCATAATCCCGCCGACACGAATTATGCCGGCGAAACCT
>Ga0315331_10001177_pt1 | contig 19428 bp, 15 predicted proteins | sample M160m34915metaG_FD_203456 | JGI IMG/M metagenome (GOLD analysis project Ga0315331, IMG submission 203456) | Ammonia-oxidizing marine archaeal communities from Monterey Bay, California, United States - M1 60m 34915 | ecosystem: Environmental > Aquatic > Marine > Intertidal zone | place: USA...
CCTTGCCACGATTGAGCACCTGCGGACGGGCGGTACTGGGGCAGAGGAAAGCCTCGATCGGTGTTGCTGCCACCTCACGGTTGACTGGATGATCAAACGCGTAATTGAAATCGATTCTTGAATAGACAGCGGATTGTTCGAGGAACGGTAACACCATGGCTGACCACGCAATCTGCTTACCACGTGGTGTCTCTGGGCGCACTTCGATTCCCCCGGGAGGTAACTTTCGAAATGCAGCGTGGTAGTTGTGCATCGCGATTCCAATTTGGTGCAGATTATTTTGACACTGCATCCTGCGAGCGGTCTCCCGGACTGCCTGCACAGCGGGCAGCAAAAGACCAACCAAAAGGCCGATGATCGCGATGACCACCAATAATTCGACAAGAGTGAAACCTCGTCGCGACACCCCAGTGGGTTGCTGCAAGCAGTTCATGGTCGACCCCATTGCGCAAACACAATCCCCGCCAACCCATGAAGCATGTGGAAGGGGACGCTGACAAATCGAAAACAAGCCTACGCAGCAAAACCGCACGTTGCCCTCATGACAACTCAGCTCTCAGCACGGACCTCACCCAAGAAAGTCACGTCGCGCCCGGTAAGTGGTAGGTCTTCTGACTCCCGATGTGTCCGTTGCATGCCTTCTCGTGAGTCACTCTCGGACGCATCACGCGTCAAAAGCTTCTCAACAATGGCTGAAAGATAATGCAACATCTGACGGAGAAAATTCCCCATCACATCGATTACAGCGGCCGGGCCGTCCCGGAATTTCACCGGAGTTCCCTGTACATGTGCTGGCATCTGCAAAGCACATCACCACAAACCGTTTGGCTGCAAAGCGTAGCTACCGCATCTTGCCGTGTCAAACACGAGAGCTGGCATCTTGGAGGGTCTTTTCGAGATCAACATTGCTGCGACTGGACTCGAACGCCACAATTTGCAAGCGGGCGGCACAAAACCGGAAATTGAAAAATTTCTCCGTACCAGAATAGAATTTTTTTCCTGTCATCTTCAAAATTTCGTTATCCAAAAATTTCGCCTTGCCATGCAAAATAGTTGCCAGATCGTACTGCCGGCCCGCCTTGCCTCATCCCGACTGCCAGAGAAGCTTCTACTCAAAGCGGGTGGAAAGACCATCCTCCATCATACCTACGAGGCAGCGTCCCGTTCTTTCTTTGGAACAAACATCGTCGTCGCTGTGGATGATCAAAAGCTTGCCAAGGAGGTCGATTCATTTGGTGGCCAGTGGGTCATGACAAGTCAGAATTGCGTGAGCGGTACTGATCGCCTAGCCGAAGTTGCTGAGGCCCTTCCCAACACAGACGTGTTTATCAACGTCCAAGCTGATGAACCAGAAATCGATCCGGCATCAATTGATCTTGTCGCACGCACATTGATGGAAGACCCGAAGGCAGACATCGCGACTGCTGGAACTCCCATTCGCCACGAGCAGCAACTTGAAGATCCTGCGTGTGTCAAAATCCTAATGTCGGAAAGAGCAGGGCAGGGCAGGGCAGTGTACTTCAGTCGTGCCGCTATTCCATTCGTGCGTGAAGGTGTGCAAGAAACACACCTCAAGGCTGAGCCACCTATCTTTTGGCATCACATTGGACTCTACGCCTACCGACGACAATTTCTTCAATGGTTTGCATCACAACCACCAAGTCGCTTTGAACAACTCGAAAAACTGGAACAGCTCCGAGCGATCGAAGCTGGAAAACGGATCGTGGTCGCGACCGTTGACTCAGCCACACCTGGAATAGACACCCTGGATGACTTCCAACGGTTTGAACAAAAACTTGTGGGCTAAAACACAACAGCCTCAAAAACCACCTGCCGTTTCCCAAAACCAGAACCGGAAGTATCCAGAATCCAAACTGGCAATCTAAAATCAAACAGTGGCAAAATCACAGGTGGAAGGCCAACAGGGGCACATTCACGATTTCGCAAAAACTGCAACTGGATCATAAGCTGCTCCCAAGACAGACGCGGCATCGCATTTCAGCCACTGCTGCAGGATTGCTGCATAGACCTGCCGAAAATCAATACGATGCTTTAAATCACCGTTTTGCAAATCATCCAAACGCGGATGTTCACCCACCACGCCTGCTTTCACTTCATTACCAGCGAGCAATACTGGACCTGCAGCGCCGTGATCAGTGCCGTCACTCGCATTCTCAGCAACCCGACGCCCAAACTCACTGAAACACATTACCAGCAGACGATCACCGTGCCCCTGCGCATTGACATCTCGAACAAGCGCTCCCACTGCATCACTTACCGAGCGTAGTAACACGGCGTGCGCCCCCGGCTGGTTCGCATGCGTGTCGAAACCATCGATTCGAACGTAATAAACACGGGTTTCCAGACCTGAAGCAATCAGCTTCGCAATGGTTTCAAGCTCACGTCCCAAAGTGGTTTCAGGATAAGCTACCGACGGTTTGTACTGCACACCCACAGACTCCATCCGCTCACTTGCATCGATTGCATTACGTGAACTGGCCTGAACGAAGCCCAGTAAATCGGATGCCCCTGCTCGACTCTGGCTGGACAGAGCTCGAATTGCATCTCGCAGGTCTGGTGATTTCGCTGCTCGCAGTCGGAACTGCTCAAGCGACTGTACCGACGGCACTCTCACATCCCGGGACATCAATGCAAACGGTTGCTGTCTCTTACCGAGATGCAGTGCGGGTGGGTCCGAGAGCTGATTAAGTTTGTTCGATTCCAAATATCGGCCAATCCACCCATTCTGCCGTTGTTCAGTCTTTCTTTGGCATGAATGCCAGATGTCCATTGACTCAAAATGTGAACGATTTGGATTTTCATACCCCACTCCCTGGACGATTGACAACTTGCCATCTTCGAACAAATCAGCCATTCCTCGCATCGAGGGATGCAGACCCAGATCGTCGTTAATCGACAGCGCATCATCGCTGCCGATTGCTAAATTTGGACGTGCGTTTCGGTAAAGATCGTCACGAATTGGGACCACTGTATTGAGCCCGTCATTTCCGCCGGCCATTTCAACGACCACCAGGATTTTCTGTTCCGTCGATAGCGCTGCAGCATCACACAACACTCCCGGAGCCGTTACTCCAAACGTTAACAGGGATGCACCCTGCCCAGTGTGGCCAAGCAACTTACGACGCGTCATTGTCTTTTCAGCTGATCGCGACTTCAATTCAAACTCCATCTTCAGGCCACCTGAAATTCGGGGAGGGTACAAAAGGCGTGTACAGCAAGATTGACCCGATTTGCGTCCTCACTTGCAGCTACCAGTGCTTTCACTCGTTCAATTGCCGGCCTCGGAATCGACACTGCAAACAGCAAGCTCTCCAACATTTCCGCAATGTCTACTACAGAATCAACCCCGTTCACTTCAAAATAATCGTTCAACGATTGCTTTCCGAAACGAGTCTTATTTCCATTCAACATCCGATGAATCAAATTTGCTCGCCCCAATAAGGTGGACGAATTGATCCAAGTCCGCCCCCCATCCCAACCCTTTACACTCGGTGGCTGGTAAAGCCCTTGACCCAATTGATACATCGCATCGGCCAACTGAAAAAAGTCAGTCGTGCCCTCAAATGCGCGCAAAAACCCCACCCCGAGTTCCACAGGTGAGCGGACCTTGCGAGCGCGGGCTAACGGAGAAAAAAACAGATTGCTGCCCAGAATCCTCTGCACGGTTCGACCGACATTCATTTGATCATCGCTCAATTGCCTTGCTAAAGGCACCAACAACTCATCTGTTGGTACCGGTTCATCCATGACAAAGAACTGAAATAGTTTTCGGGCGAGAAAACGCGGAGCAGCTGGATGCTCGGTCACAATCCGAATCGCTTCCTCACCAGACTCTACGCCACGAACACCGAGCACCGTTTTCATTCCAGCATCATGCTGGTATCGGTTAAAGCGATATCGTTCACGCTTGATTTCCCATCCAGTAAAACACCTCGCTAGTTCTCGGATGTCCTGCTCTGTGTACATGCCTTCGCCGAGGCAAAACAACTCCATAATTTCGCGAGCATAGTTTTCGTTGGGATGAGATTTTCGATTCGTCGCTGAATCGAGGTAGAGCAGCATTGCAGGGTCGCGGGAGATCTCAAGCGTCAGTGCCTGAAAATCACCCAATGCGTATTTTCTGAGCAAGTCATTTTGAGTCTGCATCAGCCGAACATCACCTACCTTTTCATCACTGGTCGCAAAGTGCCCGTGCCAAAAGAGTGTCATTTTCTCTTTCAAGGGCGCAGGCGTATGAAGCATGCGATAAACCCACTGTGCTGCCAATTGACGAACATTGCCGGTAGCGATGGCCGCACGGAGTAGCGTCTGCATCTCGCGCTGAAATGCTTCGGGCTCCTCGGCACTGAACAAGGATTCGACAACCTCAGCAGGTATATTCCCAACAGACTCGACCAATTGCTTCCGAGACGCACCAAAACCCCCGCGACGAAAAAGATGAGCCACCGCATCCAAATTCCATGGAGAGTTTGTTGAAGGCTCATACGCTGCCCACGCCCAATCGGGATTTACATCCATCAAATTCATGGCTTCAAACGAACCTCCCAAGTAGCTTTCAGTTCATTCTCGTCTTGCTCCAATGCAACCGATGCCTCCTTAAAATACCCGACAACATTCAGTATCAAGTCCACAAGCGCGGTCGCCTCCTCACGGCTGTTTCCATCTTCCAGCATTCGTTGGGCAATCAATTGGTCACGATTGTCCCGCAATACTTTCTGCAAACCCGCTGCATGCAAAGTTGCATCCGTATTTTTATTGCCATGACTTTCCTCAGAACTCGCCTCAGACACTAGTTGCCGGGCCAGTGCAGCGGAGCTTGAAATCACAAACTGCCTGCCACGGAACGCAATGGACGGAGAAAAGTTAAAGATGAGTTCAGCGTCGTAAGCCTGCAGATCATCCTCTTCTGGCACATAAGTTGATGTCACCAATTCTGCCGCTTCGCCAATCGGCTCACCACCTAGCTCAAGCTGCTTCTGACCATTCATTGCTCCAACGATATTCAGGAAACCAACGAGGCTCTGGAATGTGCGTCGTAATTCCCGTCTCATCGAATCAGGCTGTTTAAGTTCAAACACGGCAGCGAACGCGGGCAACTTGATTGTTGGCTGTGGCTTGGTATCAGCAAATTCCTGACGCACGGCGATAAAAGCTACCTCTGGCTCAAACGCTGCCAAGATATCTTCGCCAAAATCTCGCCCGGCGAACAAAGTCGTCAAAGTAGCATCAGCCTGAGCGATTCCATCATTCACGTTGGCATCAAACAGGTCACCCGCCCGTAGCCACACGTCAGAAAAATCACGATGGGTACTCAATGTAAAAAGAGTTTCCGGCAACTGCGGCAACCGGAGTCCCCGCCCGCCACCATTAGCACCAAAATAATACGCCCTCTGCTCAGGAACCGAGGCCAGCTCAAATGGAGTTGTGAGTGTTAACCTGAGCTTTTCTGTATCCAGATCCAATTGAGCCGAGGCCCAAGCCGAATCAGAAAGCGCGCTCTGAATCCCACCCAAAACCAATTCGGCTAGCGGGTTATTGATTTTGGACTGCAGCACGCGTGAAACAGCTGGTGCTTCAGCAAGCGTCTGTAAATCGACAAAAGCATGCACCTGACTCGTTGATCTGACTGCATCGTTGAAGGCCTGAAATCGCGGGTTATCCAGCAAAGAAACCTCGCCCTGTGCCGGTTGCCCAGCGTCTTGTATCGCTGCCGCATCAGCAGGGCTAGATTCTGACAGATCGATCATACGATCCAAAACCCACTTACCCGTGTCTGCTTGGTTGGTAATGAGAAGTCGATCTTGGTAGACAGCAAAACGAAAGGCGTTTACTTGAAACGCAACTACACCTCGATACTCGCCCTCGGTCACTTGGCCTGCATTGCCGGTCAAGCGTACAAATTCGAGCATTCTGTCACGGATCAACGCAACCGATTCATTGTCTTTTCCATGCAGAATGGCAGCGAAGCCTTCTGTCTTGGCATCGAATCCAACCGCAACTCCACGTCCGAGCAAAGACGTTACAGCCTCACGCCAAGACATCTTCAACTGTCCTTCGAGCATCAAACGCCCCAAAGAAAATTGCTGATAGGCAGGAGACGCGATCGCAGTGCTGTAAGCGTCCAATGCCTCAATGCGTTTTCGCAGAGGATGATTCAGCACTAAGTCGATCACCGCCTCAGCATTGTCTACCTCGACAAAAAACACACTCGTTGGCGGAAAAAAAGCTGCGTCTGACTCGGAGGCAGAGTCAGCCACAAGGGCAACGGCAGTACCAGACAAGCCAACATCAGGAGGATCTGCGGAATAGGCAGACTGAAACGCTCCCAAGCTAACAGCCAGAAGGTGGCAGCACGTGATAAGTAAACGGCGGCGAAAGGGACTAAAATAAGTCATCAATGAGATACCCAAGAGGAAACGCAGCCTCGCGTTAATGTGCTGACAGGATCAAACACGAAAGAACCTGCACGCCCGCAACAAGCAGAGCATCTGGCAAGGACTGACGACAGGGCTTGAGATTGAGACTTTGCGTGGCGGTTTTCCATCCAGTCATCGCTCCGCCTACCCAAACTGGTTGGTGAGACGAAAACTCGGTGCTAACACAAAACACGAGGTGTTCGAGCAAGCGAGCGTCTATTCTCCTCAGCCTGCCTCTTCTCTCCTAAGCCTGCCTCTTCGTGCCCTGATCTCAGGGAAGTCCCATCATACTAGATATCACCTGCCACATATCGGCTAAAAATCCGTCTCTTGGCTGGAAAACGCATTACTAAGGAGTTGTTCGAACTTAATTCGAGAAGTCTTGCCAGCTCTAAAACCAAGCATGCACGGGTATTTAGGGGGGTCACTCTTGAGTTTCAGAAACTGTGTCTGGCAGACGCTTCCGAAATCATCGAATCGTGGTATGATCCCATTCCATGACGAAACATATTTTTGTAACCGGCGGCGTGGTCAGTTCCCTTGGCAAAGGCTTGACGAGCGCATCGATCGGGATGTTGTTGGAACAGCGTGGCCTCCGAGTGCGGATGCAGAAGCTGGATCCGTATATCAATGTCGATCCCGGGACCATGAGCCCTTACCAGCACGGCGAAGTTTACGTGCTGGACGACGGCAGTGAGACCGACTTGGACTTGGGGCACTACGAGCGGTTCACATCGGGTGCTCTCACCCGAGACTGCAACTACACAACCGGACAGATCTACCTGTCGGTCATTGAGAAAGAGCGGAAAGGCCAGTTCCTGGGCAAGACTGTTCAAGTGATTCCGCACATCACCAATGAGATCAAATCCGTGATCAAGCGGATGGGTGGTGATGACGTGGATGTTGTGATCACCGAGATAGGTGGCACTGTGGGCGACATAGAGAGCCTGCCATTCCTCGAGGCAATCCGTCAATTCTCACTCGACGTAGGTCGCGAGAATTGTTTGTACATGCATTTAACGCTGGTTCCTTATCTGAAGGCAGCGGACGAACTAAAAACCAAACCGACACAACACTCTGTGGGACAGTTGCGTGAGATAGGTATTCAGCCTGACGTTTTAGTGTGTCGCTGCGAGCACTCGATCAGTCGTGAAGACCGCGAGAAGATTGCTCTTTTCTGTAACGTGCCAAGCGAGGCCGTGATTGAAGAAAAAGACAAAGACTTTTCGATTTATGAAGTACCGTTGTCTTTGGTTGAAAACAAGCTTGACGAACTGATCGTCAAAAAGCTGGGATTGGTGACTGCACGAGACCTCGACATCACACCTTGGACTGACCTTCTGCATGGTTTACGCAATCCAAGGCATGAAATTTCAATCGCCGTTGTCGGTAAATATGCGGAACACAAAGATGCCTACAAATCGATTTATGAGGCGATCGATCATGCAGGCATGCATCACCAAACACAGATTCGCATCGGCCGGATTCAAAGTGCTGATATTGAACGTGAGGGGGCAGAACGATTACTCAGTGGCTATCACGGAGTACTTGTACCCGGTGGTTTCGGCGAGCGTGGCATCGAAGGAAAAGTCCAAGCCATTCGCTTTGCTCGCGAGCGAGGGATTCCTTTCTTTGGCATCTGCCTCGGAATGCAGTGCGCCGTAATTGAATACGGACGACAAGTCGTCGGACTCGAAGACGCACATTCAAGTGAATTCGATAAAGATACCGAACATCCAGTGATCTGCTTGCTTGATGAGCAGCAAAATGTCACTCAAATGGGCGGCACGATGAGATTGGGCACCCAGCCCACGGTGCTGGATACCACCAGCATCTCTGGCCAAGCCTATGGTGCCGAAAACATTGATGAGCGGCATCGTCACCGGTATGAATTCAACAACCAGTACCGCCAGCAATTCGAGGCAAATGGTTTACGTTTCGCAGGCACAAGCCCCGACGGTGGCCTAGTTGAAATCGTCGAAGTCCCGGACCATCCATGGTTTGTAGCCGTTCAGTTCCACCCCGAATTCAAGAGCAAACCGCTTCAGTCTCACCCGCTATTTGCAGGTTTCGTCGGGGCCGCCGTCGAACGGCGATCTGAACGTCAAACTAGCGACCAGACGACACCTGCGCCGCAACCACGCTGACACTGAGGTATCAGCAAAGTCAGTGGTACGCACATTCCTCGGCCCCCAGACACACGCTTCCCCCATGACGCGGAATTCGTTTTGATCAAGCCGAAAACATCGCGACCAGCAGATATCGCGACGCCAACGGCTCGCGTTTAATTACCACTTGCCAACACCAGAGAGTCAAGGCCGTACTGTTTCGAATCGTGCAGCGTCAGACTGAACGAGACAGCACGACTGGACATTTTCGTCACCTGAAAATCGGATAAAAAAGATGAGCGACAACGACAAAATCGACGATGACAAAATCGATAACGACGCAAGCAACGACGAAACAGAACCAACTATCAAAGTTGATGGTGACGGGAAAGATAGCGACCAGTCACCGTCTGATGTAAGCGACTCAGCTAATACATCATCAGCGGAATCCATGCCAGATCCCCCGCCAGCATCTTTTTCGGTCCTGGTTACCATGCTCTTCACTCAAGCAATGGGAATGCTTGGTCAAATGCCTGACCCCAACACAGGCGAAGCCAACGTGAACAAGCCCTTTGCCAAGCATTACATCGATACTTTGGAAATGCTGGAATCAAAAACCAAGGGCAACTTGGATGATCAAGAAGCAGCCATGCTCAATGAGGCTTTGCACGCACTGCGGATGATGTACGTCGACACACGCGGTGAGTGATCGTCGGAAGCAGCAAAGTCAGACTCTAGGTCGATGCTCTTTGATATTCAGCAACTGAGTCAATGATGGCGTCCAGATCATGATGGGGCTGATAATCAATTGCATCACGAATCCGGTCCAGGACTGGCACTCGCCTACGAATATCTTCAAACGATTCGTCGTACGCGTCTGCGTAACTGGTGAACTCAACTTTTGCAGCTGGATTGACTCTCGCGATTACTCGTTCAGCCAACTCGAGAATTGACACGGGAACATCACTACCAATGTTGTAGACACGCCCGGCAGCGGCTGGAGTATCCACAAGATTCACAACAGCAGAAATCACATCATCGACATGTGCAAAACAGCGGACCTGCGCTCCATCGTCGTGAACGATCAGTGATTCACCTCGGATTGCGGCTTCAACAAAGCGGGGCAACACCATGCCATAGGCACCCGTCTGGCGTGGACCAACCACATTGAAGAAGCGACCTACGACAACAGGCAATCCATAATCTTTATTGTGTGCAAGTGCCAGAAACTCATCGATCGCTTTTGAGACGCCATAGCTCCAACGGGGACGCGTGGTTGCTCCAAACACAAGATCGTCCTCTTCAGTCCACGTACCTTTGGGATTCTTTCCGTAGACTTCGCTGGTACTCGCGATGAAAGTTGGTACGTAATCTCCCCTGGAGGCCCGTTTCCCAAGACGGTCCAGAACCAATTGAGTCGGATAGATATTACGTTCGATGGTCTGAATCGGCTGTTTCGCAATGAGTGCGACACCGACCGCAGCGGCAAGGTGGTAGACACGATCTGCCCGCTCCACGACGTCACTGACGAGAGCTTCGTCCTCAACGGTGCCCTGTATATATTCCAGTCTCTCGTGCCCCATGACTGCTGACAAGTTATCTGCCTGCCCGGTGGACAGATCGTCCACCACGATCACTCGATGCCCTTGGCTGAGGAGTTTCTCGGTCAAATGAGAGCCGATAAAACCAGCGCCTCCAGTAATCAAGCAGTTTGCGGAAGAATTCACGATTCGGTGCTCAGTGAGAAAACGGGTACTCAGGGAGAAAAACTAGCAGGCATAGTCAAAATCTGCCCTAGCCCACACGGTCTGCGGGCTCAGATGCTCAGTACCACACAGGAACGAAAGCCATCACCGCTGGACTGATGGGTAGTAGCAGTATCGGATCGGGTGCAAAGCGTTGTGGGATAATTTCGTGATTACGGGACAAATCGGCCACCGGTTCGTTCAGATCGCGGATAATTAGGCATCGAACTGGCGGAACCGGGCAAATCACGGCAACTAGTGAGTTTTCCGAACAGGTAACTTATCCGACGAACTATCGACTTTTTCAATGTACCGCTAAAATATTGAGATGGAGTTCTCTTCTCAGCCCGGTAGTGGGCAATCTGAAAAACGTCGCTGTTTGTATGGGAGCAGGTTAGTGAATAGGCAGTTGGCTTCGATCATCTGGCCCTTCATGGCACAGACAAAGCAGCACCTCAGGTCTCGCTTGGCGAGTATCTGTTTAGTGTTATGCCTTCCTTGCGTACTTGGTATGCCGCACCTCCAGGCTCAAGATGCCAAAAGCGAAGCAGCGATGGCAGCCTACGCTGACGCAGCTAATTTTCAGACGGGCGGCGCGATCGACTTGGCAATTGATGGTTGGCAGTCGTTCCTGGCCAAGTATCCGAAACATCCGATGACCGCAGATGCCGCCCATTACTTAGGTGTTTGTTACATGCAGCAAGAGATGCCTGATTATGTTGCTGCAGCAAAGGCATTCGGCAAAGCCTTAAAAAAACCAAAGTACGATTTACGAGAGGAATCACTGGCTAACTATGGTTGGTGCAATTACATCGCATCGGGAGACGGTGAGCAAAGAGATCAAGCAAAACTAAAAATTGCACTGGACGCATTTCAGCGACTGCTCAAAGAATCACCAAAAACCCGCTTCATGGATCGAGCACTGTTTTACAGTGGTGAAGCGGCATACAGCATGGGCAACAGCCAACAGGCCATCGGCTATTACGATCGCATGCTGACAATGCCCAATGCCAAGTCGTCCCAACTTCGGTGTGATGCCTTTTATGCGAGAGGAGTCGCTTACGAGGAATTGAAACAATTTGATCAGGCACTCAATTCTTTCAGACAACTGCTGAAAGGTTGTGACCGCGCCGAGTTGATCACCGATGTGCAACTGCGAATGGGTGACATGCTAATCATGCAGAAAGACTACGCTGCTGCCATCGACGCGTTCAGTGACGCCATGGAGTCGACGCAGGTGGCTGACGATCGTGCCTATGCACTGTTCAGGCAAGCCTTTGCACATGTTCAGGCCAAGGCGCCAGCGGAAGCAGCAAAAAAATATGATCGCTTGCTCGCAGAGTATCCCAAGTCGAATTATGCCAGCGCGGCCATCTTGGCTTCAGCCCAGAGCACTTATCGCAGTGGCAATATTGATGAAGCTGCTAAACGGTTCCGTCAGGTACTGCAACAAAACAATCGAGTTGCGGCCACGGAGGCTGCACACTGGTTATCGCGAATTGAAATCAAGAAACAGCGTCCAGCAGACGCGGCTCGTATCGCACGTGAACAAATCCAACGCGGTGTTGAAGGCCGATTTGCAGTAGACCTGCGACTAGACCTCGCTGAAGCGTTATCAATGAATCCACAAACGCTCAAAGAATCGATGACGATGTTTGAGCGAATCTATCGAGAGAACTCTGATAGTCCTCTAGCTTCACGAGCTCTCTACAACGCCGCTTTTTCCGCGTTACAAATTCAGGATCCGAAGAAGGCATTAAGTCTTGCACTCGAGTTCATCAAGCGATTTCCCAACGATGAGCTTGTGCCTGACATCAAGTTCGTGGCAGCTGAAAGCCAACTGCTAACGAAACAAAACTCAGCTGCTGCTGACACCTACACCCATCTTCTAGAGTCAACCCGCAAAGACAATATCCAGCGTCCGATTTGGGTTCTCAGAGCGGGCTCGGCGTTGATTACAGCCGAACGTTTTAAGGATGTCACTCGCATCCTGAGAACTGAACTGGTGAATCTCCCAGAGCCAGGCCAGAAAGCAGAGGCCCATTTCCTGATCGGGCAAGCTTTTCGCAAGGCAGGAGAGAACAAACAGGCCGCAAACGCCTTTCAGGCCAGTATTGCTTCCGATCCCAACTGGACACGAGCAGACGAAGCACTGCTGTTATCAGGTCAGAGCAGAGCTGCTTTTGGCGACACTGCCAACGCGATTAAAGATTGGCAACAAGTCGTCAAACGCGGAAAAACACCAGCGATGGTCGCCCAAGCCAAGTACCAACTTGGGCAGTTGGCCAACGCGAATCAGAAGTACCAAGAAGCCATCGAATTTTATGATCAAGTGATTGACGGCAACTCAACGCCCGAACTGCTTCCCTATGCTCTGTACGGAAAGGGAAATGCGTTGATGCAAACCCAAAAGTTTGCGGCAGCAATTAAACCGCTGACCGAGATGCTGCTGAAGCACCCGAATCATCCACTTCAGGGTGAAGCCATGCTCGCTCGCGGAATTGCCAGACGCAATCTTGGGCAGGATGCAGAAGCAGGCGAGGACTTGGAAAAATTCCTACGCACCAAGCCCACTGGGATCAGCTTGGGGCACGCACTTTACGAATCCGCGCTGATCGATCAGAAGAACAAACAATCTGAAAAAGCCGCGGTCAAACTTGAATCACTGATACGTCAGGTACCGGATTATCCCTCCATCGACGAAGTGCTTTATGAACTTGGTTGGTCACTGCAGGAAAGTGGCGATGAACCGGGAGCGATCAAGTACTTCAACAAACTGGTCAAGGAATATCCCACCTCGCCTCTGGTTGCGGAGTCCGCGTACTACTTGGGCCAAAAGGCCTACTCGAAGAGTCGCTGGCAAGACGCTGCCAAGCAGTTCAAGTTGGCTTGTGCAAAAGCGGAGGACAAGACTCTTGCCGAAAAGTCTTACTATCGACTTGGCTGGTCAATGTTCAAAACAGAGGACTACGTGGCGTCAGAGCAGGCATTTAGCGAGATGGCAAATAACTATCCGCAGGGCGAACTTGTTTTTGACGCGAAAACAATGGTTGCTGAATGTCGTTTCAAGCGTTCAGAGTTTCAAACGGCTCTCGCTGGGTATGAGGCGGCCAGGGCTGGCATCGAATCACGTAACGAAACTGCAAAAAATGTTCTGGATAAATCGGAACGTCAGGTGAGAGAACTTGTTTTTCTTCATGGAGGACAAAGTGCCGCGCAGCTGAAAAAGTGGCAAACTGCCATTGAATGGTACAACGCACTGAGAAAACGATTTCCATCCTCTGAGTACCTGCCACAGATTTTTTACGAAACTGGCTTCGCCTATCAACAACTTGAGAATACGTCAAAGGCGCTCGAATTTTATCAGGAGGTGGCTGACAATTATCGCAATTCCACCGCAGCCCGGGCCCGCTTCATGATGGGCGAAATATATTTTGCAAATCGTGAATACGACAAAGCGATTCCAGAATTCCAGCGTGTGATGTACGGGTTTGGTGCGGATAAGGCGGCGGCAGAGATTAAAAACTGGCAAGCCAAAAGTGGGTTCGAAGCTGGGAGATGCAGCGACCTTCTTCTGCAGGAAGCAAAAACTGACAAAGCAAGAAACAAAGCGAAAAATTACGCAACAGGCTTTTACCAATACGTATTGGAAAAACATCCAAACCACGAACTGGCTGCCAAGTCACGCGACCGCTTGGAGAAATTAAAATAGTGATTCACCACAACAACGATCGCAAACTGGCGCGTTACTCGCTCGTGCTGGTAATCCTTTTGGTTCTTTCGGCATGGCTTAACACACCCTGGTCACTGGCGCAAGACACCTCCCCTCAGCAAGACACCTCCCCTCAGCAAGACAACTCCCCTCAGATCAATGCCGATGAAATACAGGCGGTCATGCAGGACCAACCCGAGGCTACCGAGGCAGCACCTCAGAAGGAAGCTCCAGGGATTGACCTACTGACCTTGGTGACGCGAGGTGGAGGTTTCATGATCCCGATCGGCATCATGAGCTTGATGGTAGTGGCGTTGGCATTTGAGAAGTTCATGAGTCTTCGCTCCGAGAAGATGTTACCCTCTGACCTCGCGAATGAGCTTGAGGATTTGGCGACGCCACTTGATCGTTTCAGCCCCGGCGTGGCCTTACAGAGTTGCCGTGAATATCCGTCACCTGCTGGCCGCGTAGTGACCGCAATGCTGCTAAGAACTGGACAGCCCCTATCGGAAATTGAGCGTACAGCTCATGAAACGATGGAACGGGAAGCCGACCAACAGGCCTCCGCAATCCGCTGGCTTACGCTAGCAGCAGCGGCGACACCATTGATGGGACTGCTTGGAACCGTCTGGGGAATGATTGTAGCGTTCCATGAATCAACCGCCTTAACGGCAGACCGCAGTCGCAGCGAACAGCTTTCCGAGGGTATTTACACCGCGTTGGTCACAACCCTGTCAGGCCTGATTGTTGCGATTCCGGCAGCAATGCTAGCGCTTTACCTTGAGAATCGACTCGCGAAACTGTTTCACCAAATTGAGGAGTTTGCATTCCGTCTCGCACCCGCACTAGCTCCTTACGCGGGACTACAAAGGCTTGATGAGGATGGCGTTCTCCATTCATTGGACCGAAAACAAAGTGTCATGACTGACACCCCGCAGCCACCACCCCCGCCACGTTCGGCAAAAGAAAAACGCAGCGGGGTCAAGGCAGGTTAGACATGGCAAAAATCAAACGTTCCAGCATCGCCAGCACCTTGAGCCTGACACCACTGATTGATGTGGTCTTTCTTTTGCTCATTTTCTTTCTCGTCACCAGCGAGTTCGAGGAGGAAGAAAGACGCTTGGACATTGTCCTCCCCACAGCCACGAGTGCGGTGCCGATGACGAGCAAACCCCGCGAAGTTGTGATCGACATTGACAACGAAGGCGACCTGTATATTTCAGGAAAGGCAACGGACCTCAGTAAACTACAGTTATTTTTGGAAGCTGCCGTATCCAATAACCCAACGAATCAGACAGTGATCATCCGAGCAGATCGAACGACAGCCTTTCAACCAGTCGTGAGCGTCATGGACGTTTGCAACCGCACCGGAGTCAGCGACTATAGCGTCACCACGAAGGAAGGCCCTGAAAGTTAGTCGACCTTTCCCTGATGCCCCACACCGAACATTTCATTCTGTGAATTCCACCAAAGCACCACCGATTGAGAATCAAACCAGCGAGCCTGAACGCACGTGGCCGCTGGATGTGTTCATCGCGGCGTTTGCCGGCTTGGTTTTGTATTTGGCGGTGACTGAATTACGATTTGACGACCCACGCTGGATGCTTAATGCGTGGACCTACACAATCGCCGTCCCAGTGCTTGCATTGTCGATGGCTTTCTTTTCCCATGGGTTTGTTTCGCGGTATGTAAGACGCACCATACAACTGGGGGTTCTCTTCAGCCTCTTTGTGCATCTTTTGCTGATGATGCTCGCCATCAATGTAATCATCTTCAGTCGCTACTTTCCCGAGGCCTTCTCTGGCGTCAAGCAGCAACGCTCGCCCGTGCGCCGCACTGTTCCGGAACACCTTTTCCAAACACCAACGAAGACAGCTACCGCACCTGACTGGTCCAAACCGGTAGACGCTGAGACAGCATCCCCCGTGACACCTCTCGAAGAGAGGCAATTGCCACCGGTGGAAAAGACCGCGCCCCGGCTCGAAATTCCCAAGACTCGGGAGCCACAGCCAGAGTCCTTGCAGGAGTTTCTGATGAAACGCCGGAAGCCAAACGATTCAAAGCCACAACCAACAGATTCCCCAGCCAAGCTTGCGCGACAGCGATATACTGACACACAACCAGCAGCGTGGAGCACCCAGACTCCGACCGCTCCTGCAGTTCCCGTTCAACCCACCACAGCAGCTACCCCTGTAGAACAGCAGGTCACAGCTCAACCCCGATCGCGGCCGACGTCCCGCTCAACAGCCCCATCGACAGCATCTGTGGAATTGGAATTTAACAAGCCACAAGAAACTTCAATTGCTGGTGCACGGAGCCGCAGTACATCACTTCCTACGGTGGGGCAAACAAACCAACAACAGCCACGCAAGCGTGCTACCCCCACTCGAAATCTGGAGCCGGCAGGATCTGCTCCTACCACGCAAGTCGTTGCTGTTGCAAAACAAAGCCAGAGTGCGGAACGGGTAGTCGGCCCTGGTGATTTTTCTGTCACTCGGCAAAACCGTTCGCGTGGTGTTAACCTGACAGTTTCGCAGTCAACCACGTCCGATCTTCCAAGCACATCGGGATCTCAAGCCGCAACATCTGCAGCTCGTAACACCACTTCGGCCAATAGCGGTATCCCCACGATTGACACAGGATCTGCACAACGAGCTCCTGGGCGAACGCGTCGAGTAACAACCGGATTTGGGATGGCTGCAACAGGTCCCCCAACCGCACCAAAAACAAGTATCGGGAACGCTTCACTTTCGGCGACCGCCCCCTCTGATTCAATCGGAGACAGAAATTCGGATGGGACCCCGATGGAACGAATCAGTAGACCAACACGCGGTGCCGCTAGTGCGAAAATCGCCTCTACAGGGGGCCCCAACCTCGATGTGATGCTCGACGAAGGGCCTGCCGGAATTGCAACCGTCGCTGAGGGTCGGGCTGGTATTGTGCCATCCGACACCACGCCTGAAATTACAGTCGTTGATTTCTCACGTGGCAAACGTCCCAGACGAACCCTCGGTGGGCCCGCGACTCCGTTTGGCACCAAGGTTGCATCCGTTGAGTCGTTCAATCGTAGAGTGATGCGAACAAAGGGTGGCACTCCCGCCACGACTACTGGCAAAGTCGGTCCTCAAACAGAAGAAGCGATTGAAATTGGTCTCTCCTATCTGGCCAACACCCAAAATGAAGATGGGAGCTGGTCGCTGCAGGGCCATGGAGAAAGGGTACTGCTTCAAAGCAACACAGCCGCCACTGGTTTGTGCCTGTTGGCATTTCAAGGAGCGGGATATACGCACCGGCAACATCAATACGCCAGCACCATCAGTCGCGGCATCGAGTACCTGATGAACCGCCAACAAGACAATGGTGATCTTTACGTTTCTGAAGATGCCATCAGCAATCGGAATGTTGCTTTTTACAGCCATGGAATCGCCGCACTGGCCATGTGCGAAGCCTATGGCATGACCCAGGATCCGGAACTCCAGGAACCCGCTCAACGCTGCCTCGACTACATTGTCAGCACCCAGCACAACGAACGTGGCGGATGGCGTTACACCGCACAGGTGAGTTCCGACACGAGTGTGACTGGCTGGATGATGATGGCACTGAAGAGTGGTCAATTATCAGGGCTGAAGGTTCCTGAGAAAACATATCAAGGTATCCAGCGTTGGCTAGGTTTGTCGCAGGTACCCCAACAACCAGACCGCTATCGGTATAACCCATTCGCCCCTGATACTCCTACACAGCGTCATGGTCGGATGGCCACACCAACCATGACTTCCGTAGGCATGCTGATGCGGATGTACTCTGGCTGGCGGCGTGACAACGAATCGATGAAATCAGCTGCTGAATACCTGCTGGAGTACCCACCCCAGATAGGCAGCGTTCAAGCGCCCCAAAAAGACACTTATTACTGGTATTACGCCACGCAAGTCATGTTTCATATGGGTGGCGATTATTGGGATCGCTGGAATAAGGCCTTGAACCCGATCCTGATTCAAAGTCAGATCAAAGATGGCGTGAATGCTGGCAGTTGGGATCCCGCCGGAGCCATTCCAGATCGCTGGTCTGCGCACGCAGGACGTCTCTACGTCACGACCATGAACCTGCTGAACCTGGAAGTTTACTATCGGCATTTGCCGATCTATGAGGAAACAGCCGAGTAATTCCCCGTCAGGCAAGGGCAGCGACAAGCCGGTATCCTTTTAGCAGTGGAAACTTGCCAGCGTCACAACCCCAGCTGAACCTAGCCTGCAAATAGCAACCGATATCAGGCAGAGGAATCGTCTTTTGGCGATGTAAACTTCAGAAGTAACCAATCGCCCAAGCGTGGTGATGCATGCCCCAGCATGATCATTAGGCGTAGATAGCGGGGTAACACCACGTCTGGTTTGCGGTGTCGAATCGCGGATAGGACAGCATCTGCAACTCGTTCAGGCGGCAGGCCTTTGACCCTTGTTCCTCCACCAGGTCTGGCTGCCTGTGCAGGAAGACCATCGACAGATTTCTGATATCTTTGCCCTGCATCCTCGCGACGAATTGGTCCAGGGTTCACCAGACAAACGTGAATCCCTCGAGGCTTCAATTCCAGCCTAAGTTGCTGGGTCATGCCAGCCAAAGCATGCTTGGCAATTGCGTAAGCTCCGATGTAACGCGCGCCGACCTTGGAGGCGAGTGATCCTATATTCACGATCACGCCCCCAGTTGCCTCCAGCGCGTCGAGAGATTTCTGCGAGCAGTGCAGGGCAGTGATCACATTTTGCCGGAACAGAAACTCGGCCCGATCAGCTTCCAGATTCTCGATTAAGCCTCGATCACTAGCTCCAACACAGTTCACTAAAACATCTAACCTCTCATTGGTTTTCAGCGTATCAGTGAGAAGTTGCTCGACAGCATTCCCATCAGTTAGATCACAAGCAAAACTGGTGAGTCTTTGTCCTGTCGCGTCTGTGCGGGACACACATTCCTTGGGGTCCAATCGGCCCATCGCCTCATCCAGCCGCTCAGAATCTCGCCCCACGATAACTACGCTGTAGCCGGCATCCAACAGTTTTCGCGCAATCACGAATCCCAAGCCAGCGGAACCGCCAGTAACGAGTGCGACCGGAGGTCGATCAGAAACCATGAATCCACAGTAAAAGAGGGCCGAAGGGATGAATGAGCGATGCCTACGGTGCAAATTTTAGTACGATCAGACGCCGACCGGTATCACTGCACCGTATTTCTTAACGGAATCCGGCATGAAACCTTTGTCATCGGCACCGCTATGAATCAACGTTTTTCACAATCAACTACCGAGTTCACTGATGCCCCGGCCCTCTCTTGATGATGCATGCACGAAAATTGTTGCCACCGTTGGACCAGCCTGTGACAGCGTCCATCAGATCGAAGAATTAATCGAGGCAGGAGTTGATGTATTCCGCATCAACACG
>Ga0315331_10001179_pt1 | contig 19416 bp, 13 predicted proteins | sample M160m34915metaG_FD_203456 | JGI IMG/M metagenome (GOLD analysis project Ga0315331, IMG submission 203456) | Ammonia-oxidizing marine archaeal communities from Monterey Bay, California, United States - M1 60m 34915 | ecosystem: Environmental > Aquatic > Marine > Intertidal zone | place: USA...
TGATCTCGTCGGCGACAGGTACTTCAAACTGGTCCAGATACTTTTTCAGGAATTCATTTAACCCGGCACCGGAATCGGTGCGACGGGCAGTCAATTGACGCAGATCTGCAATGAAGCCGGAGCCCCGTTCTCCGTCCGATCCGTCAGATTCGACTTCCGGATGAAAGACATCGTCAAATGGTTCGTGCGGCACAGTGACCCAGCCAATCTTCCACGACTGGCCACTGTGTGATTCGAACCGAAATACGTCAGATGAATCGTCTGCGCCAGTGCCGTCGGCCGACATCAGGAAGGGCACGGCCGGAATATGTTCACGCGACGCGTCACTGCGGGCCCGTCGCGTTATGTTACCAGCCGTAACCCAATGAGTCCCACCTTTGCTCACCGGTTGCAGTCGCCGGTGAATATGTCCGTTTACAACAAGGTCAATGCCGGAAATTTCACCTGGACGGACACGACCGGCCTCTTCATATCCAGGAATAAAAATGTCGTGATGAGTGACCCAGACAACCAGGTCTGCAGCCACACAATCGCTGACAAACTCTTTGGGAATTCTGTTCCCCCACGCCGTACCGCCAACCACGGTCTGCTGTCCACCGACCGTGCCGATCCATGGTGATTCGGCGGACAGCTGTTTCAGATGTCCACCGGCGAACAGAACATGAATGGAATCGTGCGGCTTCAGAGAATTCTCTCGAACATCGTGGTTGCCGTAGATGGCCGGCAGAGGCTCATCAATGGATTCGATGATAGCGGACAGCAGCCAGTTAGGGTTGTCCTGAGGCAGCTGGAACAGGTCTCCCAGCAGGATCGGCTGCAGTTGATGCTCGCGAGCATAACGCAGACACCAGCGAAACTTCTGCAGGGCGACGTGAGGGTAGTTATCTTTGCGAAATCCCGGAATGCGCGCTTCCAGATGCGGATCGCCGATGAACAGCAGTCCCTGAAAACTACTTAATGAGTTATGGTCACTCACGATGGATCGCCCCCATCGGCATGATCTGCATGCGTTGCTGCAGACAGAGAATGTCCATGAACATCGGGAACAGTCGACATCAGAGTTTCCGGATCAATGCTTGCTCCACAGGTGCCGCACTTCGGATTCGACTTCACAAAATGTCGAATCTGTGTTTCGCAGTCAGTCATCTTTATGTGAGCAGTGGCGGCGTTTTCTGCAGTCTTCGCAACAGTGCCATGTAACTGATGCAGGCCTTCAATCATTACCTTCAGAGCATTCACGTCGGTCTGTACAGGTGGCGCCGTAAGCGTTTCCGCGGCTGCCGTCGCGGCATTCGCGGCGGACCACATCAGCTGCCGGCCAGTGAGCCCCGTGATGAGTTGCCGCAATCGGTCTGTCGGAATCTTTTCTGTGGGCTTTCGTAAAGCCTCGAATGCTGCCTGCAGTGAAGTCGCCAATTGAGTCTGAAGGTGAACATCTGTCAACCGGGACATTACAGCCTGCAACGCGGTGGTGTCGTTCAGTTGTGGAACTGGTTCGAGCATCAACAATGACTGATTGACGTTTTGAACGCAGACTTGTCGACCGGCCGCAGCGACAAGCTGATCCAGCATGTACTGACACGCGTCGGCTGGCTCCAGTTCAGGAGGCGCAGCAACGGTGGCACAACAACCAAGAACCCTGTTGGCAGAATTTCTTCTGCGTGTTCCTGCCAGCAGGTCTCCGATCAGCGCTCGTAATCCGTCGACGCCGTGCATAGCCGGCGTCGGTTTCAGTAAGGCCAGTATTTCCGACCGACCGTTACAGCGACGCCGTCGCTGCCGCAGATCAGACATTCCATCAACGACGTGCCGTAAACGCGTCGCCGTCTGATTCGCACGCTCCAGATCGGCGGAAGTCGTCGTGGCCTGTTCCAGTTGCTCAAGAACACAGCGTTGTGCCTGCAGCCGTCGGCACTCACTGCTGCTGCGATCCAGCTCACCGGTGAGGCGTTTCAAGAGATGAATACGCTGTTCAGAGGCCTGAATCGCCTGGAAAGACGCCCCCGCCTCAGCGATGCGTTCGGAGATATCATCGACCGGCGCGAATGCCTTCAGACGAACGGCATTTCTCTCGATTTCGGCCTTCAGGCGTTTCGCTTCGTTTTTCTTGTCGCGCAGCTGCAGACGATGACGGTGCTGCATCTCAACCAGTCGAGAAGCATCAGAGGAAGAAGCGAAGAACGATGCGGCCCGACTGCCGGATTCGCCCAACAGGAAAACGGGGGCTTTCTGTTCTCCGAAATGGATATCGTATTCGTTTTTCGTTTTTCCAGTCTCGGCTTCCACGCGTTCCAGACGCAGCAGATCGTGCAATGCAGCAGGAACGGAAGTGCCAACACGATGAACATCTTCGCCATCCAGCGTGTACTTAACGGTCGTCTTCCTGCGTTCCCAGCAAACGGTGTGACCATCGTCGGTTTCAACCGTGATTCGACAGCACTTTGCACCATGACGCATCACATGAGTCGAACGTCCGTTGGTGGCCAGAGTCTGCAGCGCTGCCACGACTGCGGATTTACCGCAGTTGTTCGGTCCGGTCAGGACCGTCAGACCGTCTGCCAAATCGATCTCAGTCCGCGCATGCGACATAAAGTTTTCGAGAATGATACGTCGCAGCATGGCGGTGGATGAGCTGTTCTGTGCAGAAACTGATGCGGTGCACTAATGGCCCCGAAAAAATCATTAAGATTGCGATCCTCCACGAAGAATAGCCGGCCGTATGCCGGAAAACACGTCACTCGTCCCGTGGCGATTCAAAGAATGAAGGCATCGCTGGTGGCACATAGAAGCACACGATGGCATGCTCATTGTTCTTGCGGCCAAGAATCTTCGGGACAGCACTATTACGTGTCAAATACAGGATTACTGCCCCAATGCACACCAGCGGAACGCACGATGGTGCGTTCCGGTCGGTAACATCGGCTACGGTGCCTGGACCGACGACTGCCATACTGGAATCATTCACGGTAACTGCGATGATGGGGTCGCATACACGATTCTCGGTCAGAGGATGATCAGGCACTGGCATCATATGAAGCAATCATTGGTGCAGGTCAACATGACGACGACAATTCCGAAGCTCACATGAAGCTCGAATAGGAACCGTAACTGTCAGGACGAAATGAATGAATTGGGGGCAAATCCTCAGAGGATCACCGGGACAACTTCGAATACTCATGAACACCATGAAGAACACGCATTGGGTCGCTGCACTGGTCCTGTTGATGGTTCGAGTCTCTCCGACCGCTGCGGACGAATTCATCTTCGATGTCGCTGTGTACGGTTCTACACCCGGCGAGTTTTGTGCGGCGATCGCCGCTGCCCGGGAAGGGGCGTCGGTCGTTCTGCTGGAACCGACTGATCATATAGGCGGCATGAATACGGGCGGGCTGAGCCATTGTGACTCGAACCAGATGGTCCGCAGCACTGTGATGGGACTGTTCGATGAGTGGCACAGTCTAGTGGTGGGAGATTACACAGATCGCGGGCTCGACGCCCCCTACAATCCCGCCGTTAAAGATCAGACACGGTGGACGTTTGAACCGCATGTCGCGATGCGCGTAACCATGCAGATGCTGGACGAGGCCGGAGTCACAGTGCTGACAGGGCGGCAACTGAAGTCAGTCGCAAAATACGGGGCACGCATCACATCTCTGGTCACGAAGAACGGCACGTTTGGTGCCAGAAGCTTTGTCGCTGGCACATACGAAGGCGATCTGATGGCCGCCGCGGCAGTGGATTGGACGATCGGGCGGGAAGGACACGAAGAGTATGCAGAATCGCTGGCGGGCAAGCAGTATCCAAAACAGAAGATGAACATTAACGACATCGACAGCAACGGCAAACTGCTGCCAGCCAATAAGAAAGTCGCGGGCCCGGTTCCTGACAGGCTTGTGGTTCTGACCTTTGATGATTCGGCGGTAACCCATGCCACGCACGTCGGCCCACTGCTGAAGAAGTATGGGTTCGGCGCTACGTTCTTCATCACCGAGGGTTTCAACTTCACGACTAACAAGAACGATTACATGACGTGGGAGCAAATCAGAAAACTGCATGATGCTGGATTTGAGATTGGCAATCACACGCGACGTCATACTGCTGTCAGTCGCCAGACGCCCGCTGAAATCGACTCTGACGTGGCGCATATCGAGGAACAATGTATCAAGTATGACATCCCCAAACCGGTCAGTTTCTGCTACCCGGGATATGCGACCAGCGACGACGCGGTCAATGTGCTGAGTGAGCGGGGTTACCGATTTGCTCGAGCTGGTGGTGCCCGCGCATTTGATCCGGCCAGGGACAACCCGCTGCTGATGCCTCAGGCATTCGACGGAAAACCTGACAGTACGTTTGAGCAATTCGTGGCGGCGACGGCGATGGCCAGGGATGGCAGAATTGCTGTCATGACGTTTCATGGGATTCCCGATGCGCCGCACCCCTGGGTCTCAACCACTCCTGCAATGCTGGAGCGATATCTCAAACACCTCGTCGATGAAAACTGCACCGTCATCGCGCTGCGTGATCTTGAAAGGTACCTTCACCGTAAGGACAATTCCCCCCGGGACCGAGCAGAGAGCAGGAATTCAACTGGCAGAACAGACCGATGAATCAGTTTTCCAGAATCCTGTCACTTGTGATCCTGTGCCGGGTGTTGCTGCAGTTCCATGGCACAATAACGGCAGCAGACACGAACCAGGCCCTGAACTTTAATCGAGACGTGCGGCCGATACTGTCGAAGCACTGTTTCGCGTGTCACGGGCCGGATGAACAGAGCCGCCAGGGCGGGTTTCGGCTGGACGTCAGGGACAGCGCGGTGACAAAAGTTGATTCGGGCAAGCCACCGAATGTACCAGGCGATCTGAATTCCAGCGAACTCATCAGACGTATCCAGTCCGGCGAAGATTCGGAACGAATGCCTCCGCAGCCACACGAACCACTCACGTCAGCAGAGAAGATGACGCTGCGGCGCTGGATCCAGGCGGGGGCGAAGTATCAGCGTCACTGGTCGTTCGTACCACCAATCCGTCCGACAACTCCTGCCGTTACACAAACAGCGTGGCCCAGAAACGCCATCGATGAATTTATTCTGGCGCGTTTGGAAAGTGAGGGGCTTATGCCATCTGCCGACGTCGATCGTGCGACTCTGCTCCGTCGGGTGACGCTCGACCTGACCGGCTTGCCACCCACACCGGACGAAATCGACGCTTTTCTTCGAGACACTCGGGCACAGGCATACGAACGAAACGTCGATCGGCTGATGAATACAACAGCCTACGCAGAACGCAGGGCGCAGGACTGGCTGGACCTGGCGAGGTACGCCGACACCCGAGGTTTTGCCGATGACAAGATGCGACAGATCTGGCCGTGGCGCGACTGGGTGATTCAAGCGATCGACGACAACATGCCCTTCGATCAATTTACGATTCAGCAACTGGCCGGCGACATGCTTGCCGACGCGACCGACCAGCAGCGTCTGGCGACGGCTTTTCATCGCAACGCGCCGCAGGCCAAAGGCATGACCTATCCCGTGGAAGAATACCGGCTGAAGGGCATTGTCGATCGAGTGAATACAACCGGACGTGTGTGGCTCGGACTTACCCTGGACTGTGCTGAATGCCACGACCACAAATTCGATCCTGTCTCTCAGCGTGATTACTACTCGTTGTTCGCCATTTTCAACAACATTGAACATAGCGGCATCGGTTTCGATCAGGGCGGTCCGACCATGGACTACACGCTTCAGACGCCGGAGTCGAGTTCACAAGGTATATCCGATCGAGCACGCCTCGAAGCGGAACTGTTTGCTGCCCGGAACCGACTTCCATTGCTGTCACCCGTCGACGAGACAAATCTGCTGGGTACGTGGGACAGCCATGCTGTCGTGGCGGATGCGTCGAAATTCAGTGTCACCGGCGATCTCACGATCACGGCGAAAATTCGCACGACACAGCCCGTGGCCGATATGGTTTCAAAATACGATTGGCGCGGCCAGCAGCGCAGTTACGTGTTTGGCATCGGTGGCGAAGGCGACACCAACGGCGTGTCAGGGCACCTGTTCTGTTGGGTGTCGTCGCGGACCGATCCCTACAACGGCGCCGAAATTCACGGAAGTTTTCGAGTCAACGATGGACGTGAACACGACGTCGCAGTGGAATTCAAAGCGGGCAGGACGTTGCGATTATTCGTGGACGGTGTCCAGGACAAAGCCGCCAGGCTGATTGGCAAGGTACCGAGGTCCATCGCCAGGTCAGATCGGCGGCTGGCGATTGGGTCAGGATACAACGGAACCCCCGCCCCGGATGCTCATCAATTCACAGGAAACCTGAATGACGTACGGCTGTATTCAGCCGCGGTGGGCGACCAGATCAGTCTGGATGGTGACGCGACTGACGAGATCACAAGGCTGCGTTCTGCTCTGCGGGAGCTGGACGAAAGGACTCCAGGCAAACTGAAAACTGTTTCTGCCGTGCCCGTCATGCGTGAGCGATCTGAACCACGCAACACGTTTATTCACGTGCGAGGCAACTTCCTGGATCACGGCGCGCAGGTGTTCCCCGCCGTACCGATCATGTTCGACATCGCTGACGGCGAACAACCTCGAAACCGCCTGGAGTTCGCAAAGTGGCTGGTTAACGGCAGGAATCCTCTTGTCGCGCGCGTTGTCGTCAACCGATTCTGGCAGAGCTATTTTGTCCGGGGCCTGGTATCGACACCTGATGACTTCGGTGCCCGGGGCGCGGTTCCGACACACCCGGAACTGCTGGACTGGATGGCCTGTGAATTCGTCGCCCGCGGCTGGAACATGAAACAGATGCACAAATTGATCGTTACTTCGGCCACCTACCGGCAATCATCACGCATCACTCCCCAACTGCGACAACGCGACCCGCAGAACCGTCTGCTGGGCCACATGCCCAGAGTTCGTCTGCCCGCCGAACAGATCCGTGACCAGGCGCTGGCGGTGAGTGGATTGTTGGTTCGAAAAGTTGGTGGCCTCCCGGTATTCCCACAGCAGCCGGGCGGTTACTGGCAGCAACGCGCCCTGCCCGGCGAATGGAAGAACAGCAGCGGTGACGGGCGCTATCGCCGGACTATTTACACCTACTGGCGCCGGATGGCCCTGCACCCTTCACTGGAAGTGCTCAACGCCCCGGCACGCGAAACATGTGTCGCCCGACGCGACATATCAAACGTCCCCACCCAGGCACTGGTGCTATTGAATGGCCCCGTATTTCATGAAGCGGCCGGTGCACTGGCGGCGCGCCTCCTGCATGACACCGACGGCGACGATGACGCAATGCTCGATCGAGCCTTTCGACTCGTTCTTGGTCGTATGCCGCAGGACGCCGAACGCGGTCGGTTTTTGACATACGTTGCTCGCCAGCGCAAAAACCTCAGCAGCGACCCGGTGGCAAACACAGCACTAAGCGGTTTGCCAGAGTCGTCTGACATCAACGACCGTACCGTCTGGACGCTGGCCTGCAGCGTGCTGCTCAACATCGACGAAACAATGACTCGGCCATGACATACCTGAATTCAATACAAGAGCGAACGAACGAATTCTCTGGTCGTACGGGCGACCTGCCAGCGTCTTCATGTAAGAGAATCGGCGCACGACGACCTTTCCTGCAGCAGTCGGCCATGGGATTCGGTTCGATGGCACTGGCTTCGCTGCTGCAGTCCGACGGACATGCCGGGGCTGCAGGCCTGCAGCAGAATGGCGTTGCGTTGGACGCACTGCACGTAGCGCCGCGGGCGAAACGTGTCATCTTTCTGTTTATGGCAGGCGGACCATCGCACGTTGATCTGTTCGACCCAAAGCCGAAACTCAACGAACTGGACGGCCATGACATCCCGCCTGAGCTACTGAACGACCATCAGCAATTCGCGTTGATTCGCGGTACTCCCAGCCTGAAAGGATCGCCGTACGGGTTTACGCAGTACGGAGAATCGGGGACTGTAATCTCTGAACTCATGCCGCACCTGGCCACCGTCGCCGACGAGCTGACTGTGATTCGCTCGATGAAGACGAACACCAACGTTCATGATCCTGGTGTCAATATGCTCAATTGCGGTACGCAGTTGTTCGGTCGACCAACGCTGGGTGCCTGGCTTTCTTACGGACTGGGTTCCGAGAACCAGGACTTGCCGGCCTACATCGTGCTCACTTCCGGCTCGGATGATGGGCAACCACTGTTGCAGAGTTTCTGGGGGAACGGATTTCTGGACTCACGACATCAGGGAGTGCCGTTTCTGAATGGCACGGAGCCTGTACTGCATCTGGCTAACCCGAGGGGCGTCACCACGGCACGCCGACGCGAGCAGCTGGATCTGATTCGCTGGATGAATGAGCGACAGCACGATGCGTCTGGCGATCCTGAAATCCTGTCTCGCGTTGCAGCCTACGAGCTGGCATTTCGTATGCAGACCAGCGTGCCCGAGCTGACTGCCCTGAAGAATGAATCGAAGAAGATGCTCAGTCTCTACGGCGCTGAACCAGGCAAGCCATCTTTTGCCAATAACTGCCTGCTGGCACGACGTCTTGTTGAGCGGGGCGTCCGGTTTGTGCAACTGTATGACCGCGGGTGGGACTCACACACGAATATTGAACATGAGCACAAGCGACAGTGTGCCGCCGCAGATCGCCCCATCGCTGCACTGCTGACTGACCTCAAGCAACGCGGACTGCTGAAAGATACGCTGGTCATCTGGGGCGGCGAGTTTGGACGTACTCCCGTCGCTCAGGTTTCCGGAAAGACTTATGGTCGTGACCACCATCCTCATGCTTTCACGATGTGGCTGGCGGGCGGAGGAACGAAACGCGGCATCACATACGGGCAGACAGACGAATTCGGCTATCACGTGACGAACAACGCCGTTCACGTGAGAGACCTGCATGCCACGATTCTACATCTGCTGGGAATAGACCACCGCCGTCTGTCCGTCGCTGTTCAGGGACTGGACATGCGACTGACAGGCGTTGAAGAAGCAAGAATTGTCCACGAACTGCTGGTTTAGATAACGAACATGATTAAATGGGAAGAAGCTCAACACAGGTCAGTCAGGGGTAAACATCTGCTGAAACACTTCTGAGTTCTCTATTTTCCGGGCCCGTGATCTGGATTGTCACGTCCACCAAAATACTTGTCGCGAATCCATTTGGGCTGCCAGACATCCAGCCTGCGATTGCTGTTACTGTACACCGGAGTCTTCGGCTGCGGATTATCGACACTTAAAGGATCATCATCACCGAGTCCCGTCCGCCATGACCGCATCAATGCCGTCAGCCGACTGACTTCCGATGCATGTTCCGCATCTTCCGCCAGGTTATTCATTTCGTGCGGGTCTGACTTAAGATCGAACAGAAGCTGATGATTGATATGCGGGTAGATGTGCAGCTTCCAGCGGCCGTCGTTGATCGCACGCTGATTATCCTGGAACGGCAGGAAGACAGAATCACGAATTTTGCTGCTGCTGCCCTGCATCAGGGGCGTCAGATCACGTGAATCGACACCCTGCGGAGGTTTGATTCCGGCAAAGCTGCAAACCGTGGCATACGTATCATGAACGTACGTGAATGCGTCGCTTGACTCTCCCTGAGGAATCTTCGGGCCACTCAGAATCAACGGACACTGCATACTCTGCTCGTAAATGTTCTGCTTACCCAGCAGGCCATGGCTTCCCATCGCAAGCCCGTGATCAGCAGTGTAGACAATGTATGTGCTGTCAGCATGCGGACTGTCTTTCAATGCCTGCAGGATTCGCCCGACCTGTTCATCAAGATGCGTCACCAGACCATAGTATTCACAGAGTTGATCGCTGATGATCTCTGGTGTGCGTGGCCATGGAGCAAGCCCCTCGTCGCGGCCCATCGTGGTCTGAGGAGCGTTTACGAACGGGTGCTGAGGCAAAAAGTTCTTCGGCAATGGAGGGCGTTTATCGTAGTACATCCTGCGATACGAGTCCGGCGGGTTTCTCGGATCATGCGGAGCTGTAAACGCCACGTACAGAAAGAACGGCTGGTCCGAGTCAGCAGCCTCGATAAAGTCGACGGCTGCATCCGCAAAGACCGAAGTGGAGAATCCGCCCGCGTGTCGTTTTGGGCTCAGCTCGCCGTCAATCAGGTCCTGCACTTTGAAATCTGCATGATTAGCCATGCCGCCCATGTACACTGACCGGCCGGAAGAAAATGCTTTGCGAAGAGTTGCTTTACCGTTGTGCCACTTGCCGATAATAAACGTGCGATAGTTCCCCTCAGATTCCAGCACGGCAGGCAGCAATGGCAGTTGCTTCCAGTCAGAAGCCACTTTCTCGGACGGAATGTTCATCCAGTGGCGTCCGGTCATCAGCATGGCCCGACTGGCGACACAGACAGCACCACTGAATGATCCTGCGCAGAAGTTTTTTCGAAAACTGAATCCGCTGGTCGCCAGCCTGTCCAGATTCGGAGTCTGAATGTGCGGATTGCCGTGAGCCCCAATCGTGTCTGCGCGCTGATCGTCGGCAAACAGAAAGACAATGTTCGGCTTTGTCTCTGCCGCAGTCACAGAAACAAGCGAGGCCAGAATGATCGTGGCGACAAACACTTTTGTTTTTTTCATGGCAGGGTGAGTCCGGATTGTGTGCGGCAGAAACAGGCCAACGTGGTTACTGCGATCGTTCGTCTGAGAAAACATTCCCTGTGGGTTCTGTGGGAAGCGTTTCTTTCCACTCGGCGAGCCTGTCAAGCAACTGTTTGACAGGCTCGGGCCGTGCTTCCTTTAAGTCACTGTTTTCATATGGATCAGCAGCGATGTCGAACAGTTCCACATAACTGGAGTCAGCATTGGTCACCAGTTTCCAGTTCTGGTCCACAACGGCCCATGAAACCCAGTGGTACGGTTGATTTCTGTTAGGCCAGCGCGAATTCATTTTCCAGAAGAGTGGCTTTTGGCGTTTAGCCCTGCCGTCGCCCAGCAGCGCTGCTACCTGACTCAATCCGTCAGGTGAGTACGATTCGGGCAACTGCACTCCGGCGACCTGGCAGAAGGTCGGCAGCAGGTCCACTGCCGAGATCAGGGAAGTCCTGTCGACTTTGCCTGCTGCGATTTTTCCCGGCCACCGAGCGATAAAGGGAACGCCGATTCCACCTTCAAACAGCGCGCTCTTGTAACCCTTTCGGCCCCCCGTGATGCCTCGTGCGGCAGCGATGCCGTAACCTGCGCCCGTTGCGGTGTCGTGCGTCAGAGCAAGTTCTGTCGGTCGAGACGCCCGCGCCGGACCGTTGTCTGAACTGAAGATGACCAGAGTGTTATCAGTTACTTTCAAACGGTCCAGTGTGTCCAGCACTTCGCCAATGCGATCATCAGCATGAGACAGCACCGATGCATAAATGTTGTCTCGCTCTTCAAGGTCTCGAAATCGCCAGCGATACTTTGGCACCGTATGAAACGGTGTGTGCGGTTCGTGCAGCCACAGGTTGACGAAGAATGGTTTTCCATCACGGTGACTTTTCTGAATGAAGGCACTGGCATGCCGCGAATCTTCGTGCACCGGCATCTGTTCTCCGGCACAGTTGAAGGCGCCGTAGGTGTCGTAACCGTATTCACTCGGCAGTGGTGAGTCCGGGATCATGTTGTTCGACAGATGCCATTTGCCAAAGTGAGCTGTCGCGTATCCGCTTTGTTGCAGAAACCTCGGCAGCAGGGGGGCCGTGGGTGTCAGCCAGTCCGGCATGTTCCGTTTGGCGTTGCTGGGCACCCACGCAAAGTGGCCGTCGATGTTATAGCGGGCCGGAAAATGCCCGGTCATCACAGCCGTGCGGCTGGGAGAACACACGCCACTGGCGACGGTAAACCGATGGAAGTCAGTTCCCTCACGGGCCAGTCGGTCGATGTTCGGCGTTTTCACGTAGGGATGACCGTGGCAGCTGAGATCCCCCCAGCCCCAGTCATCAGCGAAAATAAAAACAATGTTGGGCCGTGCTTCCACTGTGGAGACAGTCGGTACCAGCAGGACAATGCAAACGACGGGCGCGAAGAAGTTCATTTCTGTTCATCCTGTTCGCCGTGATATACGATACGCGAACTTAGTGCGAGGAATTGAAGATGGATCGAATACGGACAGACCGTGAACTGCACGTACCAGTTATTTGAAGTATGTCGGCTGCCACGGAATGTGCCCGTCTTTCTGCTGCAGAAACTTTGCGTCCACAGACTGATACCATTGGTGCAGACGACTTCGCATCTGTTTCACTCGCTCGGGCATCATGGCAGCAAGGTCGTTGGCTTCGCCGATATCGGACGCCAGGTTGTATAGATGAACTCGGCCGTCTTCGTAGCGTTCCACAAGTTTGAAGTCCCCCTCTCGAATAGCGCCGCCGGGAATTCCACCCTGATTGCTGTAGTGCGGGTAGTGCCAGAACAGTGATTTACGATTCAGAGTCTTGCCTTCGAGTGCCGGACGAATATCGATGCCGTCGATGTCATGCTGGATGTTGACACCGGCTGCGGCTGCGACTGTCGGGTACAGGTCAATGGAACAGATCGGCTCGCCACATTCAGTTCCTGCCTTTGTAACGCCCGGATATCTCACGATCCAGGGCTCACGAATACCACCTTCGTAGACCCAGCCCTTGCCGCCTCTCAGTGGCAGATTGCTGGTGGGTGAACCTTCCGAAGTGGAAAGTCCACCGTTGTCTGAGGTCAGCAGTACAACGGTGTTGTCTGCAACTCCCGATTCCTCCAGCTGCGTCAGAACTTTGCCGACGGCCTGATCCATCGCCTCAACCATCGCCGCGTAAACGGCGTGCTTCTGCAGGATCCTGACTTTGCGTGGCTTGTCGCCGAAAATCTGCTCCTCATCTGCAAACTCTTCGCCAGCGATGGCCGCTGCCTTCTTCCTGTATTTTTCCACCAGGTCGGGTCGGCCCATCAGTGGCGTGTGAACGGAATAGAACGCCAGGTAAGCCAGGAAGGGCTTGTCCCTGTTGGCGGCAATGAAGCTGGCTGTTTCGCGGGCCAGTCGAGCTGGCAGATGTTCACCTGCCGGGCTCTCAACTTTGATCTGAGGATTTTCAAACGGAGCAAAATACCTTTTGCCCGAATACGGGCCGCCTCGGCTGTACCCACCAATGTTGATATCAAACCCACGGTTCTGCGGATAGTACTCCTCGCTGCTGCCAAGGTGCCATTTCCCGGCAAAGAAAGTGGCGTACCCCCGGCTCTTCAGAGCCTGTGCAATCGTAATTTCATCCAGAGGCATGTTGTCGTTCAGAGGAGCCGGACGGAATTCCCCACCTCTCTTGCCGGAAAAGAAATTCGTGGCCTGGACTCGAGTCGGGTATTTGCCCGTCACCAGACTGTACCGCGTCGGTGAACAGACAGGATTGGCGGCATACCCGTCGGTGAACCGCATACCGCTCGCCGCCAGTCCGTCGATATTCGGCGTTTCGTAAAAGCAACCGGGATTGTTGGCTCCGATATCCATATAGCCCAGGTCGTCGACGAGAATCACAACGAAATTCGGCGGACTGTCTGCCCGACGCTCAGCCGCGGACACTGCGGAACCGCCCAGACCGACGACGATCACTGCAAGGAACGCTGAAACGCAACACCACTTCATTCTGTACATACCGGGATCCTGTTTTTTCTGAGTGACAACAGACACGTTTTCTGCAGGGAGCGTGCTGATGCGGAACTTCGAAAACAGCGAGATGCTGAATGGTTCCTCTATGCGGTGATCATCAGGCGCCCACCTGAATCGTGGAGTTCCGCGATGTTCATTATGTACACAGTCCGGGGCATTTGTCTGCCCGCACAGTTATGCGTCTTGCGAGATGTCCCGTTTTTGCGGTACGACGGCAGTTCTTCGAACACCGGGCGCCCGGCGCGGACCGATCCGACAGAAAAAAGTCACATCCGTCGCCCACATAATGCAACATTCCGCCTTCTGGTGTCCTTATCGGTACGGAGATTGTTTCAATCGGTGTAATCGGAATTCCGTCGTCAGAGTGAATTGTTTGCGGGACTGTGTGGACCTGAACACGATAGCGACAAATTCGTACAGCGACCCCGGATCTGCCAGCCAAATCCAGCACGTGCGACCTCCGTAGGCAATAGTTCGTCAAACTAACCAAGCACGATGTGCCTCCCCTTACCAATTCGAGTTATTGGAGAATTCTCAATGAGAAGTGTTCTTTCACTATTGGCTGTAGCTGTCATGAGCGGTGTTGTTGCACCTCAGTCTGTCGAAGCTGGCCTGTTCGGCCATTTCAAGCGATCCAGCTGCGATTCCTGTGCTCCTGAAGCGACCTGTGCAGCTCCATCCTGCTGTGCACCAGTCGCCGCAACCTGTTGTGCCCCCGCGGCACCGACGTGCTGTGCACCGGCACCTGTCTGCTGCGAACCAGAGCCATGCTGCGACCCCTGCGGCAAGACTCGCTGCCGTCTGTTTTCCGGCCGTCTGTTCAAGAAGTTGCGTCGGAAGAACGCATGCTGCCCTGATCCCTGCTGCGAGCCAGCTCCCGTGTCCTGCTGTGCACCAGCTGCTGTCACGTGCTGTGCTCCTGCCGCTGTCACATGCTGTGCACCAGCTGCCCCGTCATGTGCCGCTCCTGCACCAGCACCAGCACCACCGGCTGCTGAATAGTGCAATCGTGTGAGTCTGCAGCAGCAGCGAACTAAAGAATCGAAGACCGGTGACATTCGTCGCCGGTCTTTTTTCGTGCACTGATGTCCTGGACTTTGACACTCTCAAAAGTTCGCTCCATGGCTGAGCCGCGGTGTCATTCCGAGGAATGAATTTGTGACTTCATAGACTCCGTCGTCTCTGAATTGTTGATCAATTTACGGGATCACATCGCTCATCCCGGAAATATGCGGCGAATTATATTGCAAACCCACCAGCCAGCTGATGGATAACAACTATCGACCAGGCTGTCTTTCAACAGCCGGCGTTCCGGTCAGTTGTGGCTGGAGCTTATACGTTTGTCAGCCTGGTCGGACCGGCAACAGGTTCGATTCCGGACCGCTTCTACCGGGTATGTCTGGCCATATCAATTGTGGCTGGATTCGTGACCGCCAGGTGTCTCCGACGGGCGACCGGCCTCGTCCACATAATCTTTCCACAATGACGCGCAGATTCGTTTAGGAGTACGATGTCCCGCTGCGGCATTCGTATTCGGCGACCGGCTTCTCAGCTGCCCGATGGACTATTGGCAGGACTCACGAAATTCCCCGGCTGCGATGCCCTGCCTGAGGTAGGGTCTCGGTCGGGACGAAAAGGTACCGCCGTCCCAGCGGATGCTTTTGAACACGGGAATTTTCCCCTGCCAGACTGCGGTGACTTCTTCCGGCCGTTCTTTCTGACCGGGCGTCAGAATCAAGCTGGTGACAAAATCGTAGTTCTCCAGTACCTCACCGTCGGCGGTAACAAAACGATCCACGGGAATTCTCACCGAATGCACTCCCGCGCCGGGCAGCCTGACCAGGGCTGCAAAGCGACGAGGCCGACGTCCGGTGTAGCCACGCCACCGGTCAACGTCCATAACGACTGCCAGCGTATTAAACGGCGCTGTTGTTCCAACATCGATAGCCAGTGAAGCTCCGCGTGGACCGACAAATGCAGGGTCGTTGACCTTGTGAGTTTCGTAGTTCCAGTGTTCCGCATGGTTCACTCCGACCAGCGACCAGTCTCGCCAGCCATGACGAAAATCTTCGATCAAGCGCTGTCGTTCGCCACCTGGTCTGACACCGGCGGCTGTCAGTTGCTGTGGCGACGCCCGTCTGCACTCGCTGGTCACCGTCAACAACGAAGTATCAGTGTAACCACGCGGCAGCGTGAGCGCCGCGCCTGTGTCATAGGTCACGTTGGCAAAGACGAACAACGGCTCATCTGCTTCCATCACCGGGCAGGACGCAGTGAATGAGTCGCCATCACGAGTCACTTCCGCCAATCGCCAGAAACGGGCACGCGGATCACGGTCATATCCGTAGAACACGGAAACCGACTGAAGTTTATGTGGACCTGAAAGATCGGGCCGCACGATGAATCGCGGTATTCCGTCCTCTGATTCTAGTTCCAGCTGAGCACCGGCGGTTCCGGGAAACGCAAACGTTTCCTTTAAGTGCGTCTCGAACCACCGCACTCGAGCGGCATAGTTGTCTGCAGTAAAACGATGGTTCATGTGCGGAGTAAAAGACGTTGCTCCGTTCTTCTGTGGCAGCGAACGAAACCCTTTCAACACCAGCTCCATCGGAGAATTGAAATCATTGGTTGCCCCCAGGAACATGACGGGGCAGCGGATGAGCGGCCAGTAGTTTCGAGCGTCCAGCGTTCGATTGTACAGATCGAGATTTTGCTGCATTCGCCTAGCGGAATCAGGCACGCCGGTGATATCTGCATAAAGATAGCCACTGCCACCGACGGATGGAGAGGCGGCTTTAATACGAGAATCAATCGCCGTCAACACGGTCAGGCGGCCTCCCATGCTGTGTCCTGTCAGTCCGATATTCGAACCATCCACGCAGGGCTGTCGTTCGAGAAACGTAATCGCCCGCCGTGCTGCCGCTGAGTACAACAGCCAGCTGCTGTTCCAGGGATGAGCGACGTCGTGCAGGGTGCCCGCGCCGGGTGTTACATCGTTATGGTGTCTGGGCTCCAGAAAGCCGGCCGAAAGCCCAGCCCAATCAGTGTTCAGATCGTCCTGTTCTCCGATTACATGTTCACCCCAATTAACGGTAACGGCGGCAAAACCGTGCCCTGCCCAGAACAGAGCCGTTTCCGACATTGCTCGCTGACCACCGCCGTGCAGCTGCACAATTCCCGGCAATTGCCGGCCCGTCTTCGGAAACGCATAGAATGCTGCGACTCGAGCTTTCTTTCCACTCCATGTCCCCACCACATAACGAACCTGCCGCAGCACGATGCCGTCGTCGATCGATTCGCGGATAATTTCTGTTTCCAGGGGTTCAGAACGAGGATCAAAGTCAGCCCACGTCTGCTGAACAGACTGAGGCACGTCCCGCGCAGACGACCCCTTAGCGTCAACAATGAGAAAAAAAAGTAAAAGGCAAGTCACTCGAATCACGGATGCTCTTTCTGCTGCAGATTTAGACATCACACCTGACAACGCAGTCCGTTTGGTCCGCCGGTTGCCGAGATACTGAGGTCGCGACGTAAGTACAAACGAAGGTGTTCGCGGACCTCATGGACAGATCCTAACGGATGTTGTGCAGTAACAGCAGCAACGGGATGAACGTGGTCTGAATCAATGTCAGTTAGCTGACCGCGTGTTCCTTGTCTGCTAAATTGCAGATGAAAAACCGTCTATTGACCCAAACACTCATTTATCGTTACCCGTCGAATGAAAACACTTTCTTGCATTCCGGCTACATCGATGCTCGGCCACAGACCACCTTATAGGCACATACGCGCGTTTTCTGCCACTCAGATTGCGCTGACAATCCTGCTGACGTGCCAGCCGGCAGCTCCGGCAGACGATGCCTGGGATGTTGTCGTTTACGGTGGGACCAGCGCGGCCGTGACCACTGCTGTTCAATGTAAAGCTATGGGGAAGTCTGCAGTTATCGTCTGCCCGGACAAACATCCGTGCGGTTTAACATCCGCAGGACTGGGGTGGACAGACTCGGGAAACAAGGATGCCATCGGTGGACTGAGCCGCAATTTCTACCACCGAATCTGGAAGTATTATCAGCAACCTGATGCGTGGACGTGGGAAAACCAGGCGAAGTTCGGCAACCGCAATCAAAGCCGCCCCGGCAAGACCGGTAGTCACGGCCCGGCGATGTGGGTATTCGAACCACATGTTGCCGAACACATCTTTGAACAGATGATTGCCGAAGCAGAAATTCCGGTGTATCGGGACGAATGGCTGGACCGCGGCCCCGGTTCAGGCGTCGATGTTCTGAATGGCCGCATCAGGTCCATCACAATGATCAGCGGCAGAACTTTTCATGGCCGCATGTTTGTAGACGCAACCTATGAGGGTGACTTGGTCGCGACTACTGGCGTTGAATATCACGTCGGACGCGAAGCAAACTCCGTCTACGACGAAACGTGGAACGGAATTCAGGTTGGCGTGCTGCACCACAGTCACTGGTTCAAGGAACCAGTGAATCCCTGGCGAATTCCCGGCGATATGTCGAGCGGACTGCTGCCACGTATCAGTGACGAAGATCCAGGGGGGCAGGTGACCACCGTGTGCAGGCCTATTGTTTCCGAATGTGCCTGACCAATGTTGACGAAAACCGCATCCCTTATGCGAAGCCGAAGGGATATGACGCGTCGCAGTATGAATTGCTGCTGCGAGTCTTCGATGATGGCTGGCGACAGATGTTCAATAAGTTTGACCCCATGCCGAATCGCAAGACGGACACAAATAACCACGGTCCGTTCAGCACGGACAACATCGGAATGAATTACGGTTACCCCGATGGCAGCTACGAACGTCGACGTAAGATTATTCGGGAGCACGAGGTCTATCAGCAGGGGCTGATGTACTTCATGGCCAATGATCCAGCAGTCCCCGCTGAAATGGCAAAGTGGGGTCTGGCAAAGGACGAGTTTAAAGACAATGCTGACTGGTCTCACCAGCTTTATGTGTGAGAAGCACGTCGCATGATCGGCAAATACGTCATGACAGAGCACGACTGTCTGGACCGAGTGGACCTCCTGATTCGGTTGGCATGGGATCGTATACCCTGGATTCTCACAACGTCCGGCGGTATGTGACGCCGGACAGTCATGTGCAGAACGAGGGTGATATCGGTATCAGTGCGCCACGGCCTTACGAAATCGCCTGCGGCTCCATCGTCCCAAAGAAAGCACAGTGCCCGAACCTGCTGGTGCCAGTCTGTGTGTCGTCCAGTCAAATTGCTTTTGGCTCTATTCGTATGGAGCCCGTCTTCATGGTTCTGGGGCAGTCCGCTGCTAAGGCGGCCTGCCTGTCACTGGACAGAGAAATGGCTGTGCAGGATCTGCCGTACGATGTGTTGAGCACACACCTGCTGACTGACGGTCAGGTCCTGAAAATGGACGACCCGCACATGATTTCGTCTCGAAAAATGCGAGGGGAAGTCGTCGACGACCGTCAGGCGAAATTCATTGGGGGGCTGGCAGGGGTCTGCTGCAAACAGGCCATATATTGACAGTGGTTATCGACACAATGGCAATGTGGAACAGGGACAAAAGTCTGCTCTGTTTGAAACAAAACTGAAGCCAGATCGGTATGAAGTGCGGCTGTCCTATCCGCCGAACAGAAATCGTGCGGAAAACGTTCCTGTTACCGTCATACACATGGCAGACTCCAGAATGATTCGAGTCAATCAGCGAGAGAACTCACCGATTGACGGAGTCTTCATCAGTCTCGGTCAGTTTGAATTCGGTAATATTGCCAAAGTTGAAGTGGGCACGGGC
>Ga0315331_10001183_pt1 | contig 19399 bp, 21 predicted proteins | sample M160m34915metaG_FD_203456 | JGI IMG/M metagenome (GOLD analysis project Ga0315331, IMG submission 203456) | Ammonia-oxidizing marine archaeal communities from Monterey Bay, California, United States - M1 60m 34915 | ecosystem: Environmental > Aquatic > Marine > Intertidal zone | place: USA...
AGGGCGAGAGCTTTGGGCGGCATTCGGGGCTCGGTCTCAGTATTTCCCGCCAGATTATCGAGGCCCATGGCGGCAACATTCATGCGGAAAACATCCACGGAGACCGCGGCAAGCGCCTTGGCGCGCGCTTCGTGGTTCGTCTACCCGCCGCCGACGCATGACCGGCGCCGAGACGATCCATGGGACCTGCGTTGCCTTTGGCGATATAGGGGTTTTGTTGCGCGGACCGTCGGGATTGGGGAAATCCGATCTGGCGCTCCGTCTGATAGAGGCCGGCGCGACGCTGGTCGCCGATGACCGCGTAATGTTGTCGGCCGTCGACGGGCGTCTGGTCGCGCATCCCCCGCCCGCGCTTGCCGGTCTGCTCGAAGTCCGTGGAATCGGCCTTGTCGAACTGCCCTATGCATCCGATATAGGCGTCGCCCTGATTGTCGACCTGGTGCCGCCCGAAGTCGTCGACCGGTTGCCAGATCCCGGCTGGAGCGCGTATTTAGACAGGCGTATCCGGACGATAGCGTTGGTACCGTTTGAACATACAACGGTTGCGAAACTGCGCATCGCCGCTTATGACGCAGCAGCGCAGCCCGATCCCGTAACCGGAGCGCGCCGCCCAGTGGAGAACGACCGACACGATGACGGACAGCTCTGAAACGCCGCTGACAACCGATGGCCCGGTCGGTCCGGAATCGACCGATGCTGCGCTGCCGATCGTCATCGTCACCGGTATGTCCGGTGCCGGCCGGTCGACGGCGCTCAAAGCGCTCGAAGATCTCGGCTATGAAGCGGTCGACAATCTGCCGCTGTCTCTGTTATCCGGCTTGCTGACGCCGGGGACCAGCGGTGGGCGGCCATTGGCCATCGGGGTCGATGCCCGGACGCGCGATTTCGGCCCGACGCCGTTTCTCGAAGAGCTCGACGGATTGATCGGCACCGACTCCTTTCAGGTGCGCATGCTTTTTCTCGACTGCGATTCGGAGGTCCTGCAACGTCGGTTTTCGGAAACCCGCCGCCGGCACCCCGTGACGCCGGACCGACGCGTCACCGACGGGATCGCGCGCGAGCGGGAATTACTTGCGCCGCTGCGCGGTCGCGCCGACGAGGTGATAGACACCACGGACATGGCGGTCGGCGATCTGAAACGCCTGCTCGATTCCAATTACGCCCTCGAGCGAGCACCGGGCCTCGCGGTGTTCGTCACATCGTTTGCCTATCGCAACGGACTACCTCATGAAGCTGACCTGGTCTTCGACGTCCGGTTTCTCCAGAACCCGCATTATGTCGACGATCTGCGCCCGTTGAGCGGTCTCGACCGGCCGGTGGGCGCCTTCATCGAAAAAGACCCCGATCTTGAAGACTATTTCGGCCATCTGACGGATCTGCTGGAACCGTTGCTGCCCCGTTTCGAGGCGGAGGGGAAAAGTTATCTGACGATTGCGGTCGGCTGCACCGGCGGCAAGCACCGCTCGGTCTACACCGCAGAACGGCTTGGCGCCTGGCTGGCGGCAAAGGGCGAACGGGTCAGCGTGAATCACCGCGATGTGAAAACGGCACAATCAGGCAACTAGACAGACACGAAGCAGGGATGGCAGAGAAACATGATCGGACTGGTAATCGTCACCCATGGCAGGCTGGCTGAGGAATTCGTCTCGGCGCTCGAACATGTTGTCGGGCCGCAGAAGCTGGTCGAAACAGTGTGCATCGGCGCGGATGACAATATGGAAACACGCCGTCAGGATATCATTGCCGCTGTCGCTGCGGCGGAGAGCGGGGATGGGGTAATCGTGGCGACCGATATGTTCGGCGGTACACCGTCGAACCTTGCGATATCGATACTCGAAGAAGCGAATATCGAGGTCATCGCCGGTGTCAACCTGCCGCTTCTGGTCAAACTGGCCAGTGTCCGCAAAAGTGGTGACATGGCGACCGCTGTCGCCGAAGCCCGCGTCGCAGGCCGCAAATACATCAAGCTTGCGTCGAACCTGCTCGAAGATTCCGCGTCCTGATCCGGGCGGTCCGCATTTTGAGTACTGAACGCCACCTCGCCATCGTCAATGAACGGGGTCTGCATGCGCGGGCGGCGGCGAAATTTTCCGCGCTGGCGGAAGAATTCAATGCTGAAATTACGGTGTCCAACGGCCGCGAATTCGTCGGCGGCAGATCGATTATGGGGTTGCTGATGCTCGGTGCCGGAAAGGGATCGTCGATCACGATCAGCGCCGAAGGCGCCGAGGCCGATGCCGCACTGGCGGCAGTCTGCGCCCTGGTCGAAGACGCCTTCGGCGAAGACCGGGGTTAGAGCCGGCGCTCGGCCCGGGTTGACGTCACCATCATACAGTTGTTTCATCGCGCGTTTCCTGATGCCAGACCAATAAGCGGCGGCGGAAAAATTCCATCGTCTTTATCACGTAGAAGCCCACGATACCGATTTCGACGATGCCCGCGAAGACACTTGGCGAATCAACATAGCGTGCCCTGCGCAGCATTGAATCTCCAAGGCCATGGCCGCCCATGATCATTTCGGTGATCAGAACCACGATCAGGCAGATCGGCATAGCGATCTGCAACCCAGTCAGAATTTGCGGCATCGCCGCGGGCAGGATGACCTCGCGCAGGATCTGGCGCCGGTTGGCGCCGAGGCTTTGTGCCGACTAGATCAGTTCTTTTTATATCGATTGCGTCGCGGCCGAGGTGGCGATGATGATCTGGAATGACGCCGAAAATGCGACCATCAGAATTTTCGAAAGATCGAAGAGGCCGAACCACAGCATAAACACCGGGAGCAGGGCGATTTTTGGCATTGGGAGGCCGATCGATACAAGCGGATCGAAAAACCACCGGATCGAAGCGTTGCGCGAAATCAGGATGTCGAGCGCGTTGACCGCGATCACCTTGCCTTTGAGGTCTTCGAGCTTGTTGATTTCGCCAGCGCGGGCGTAGAACCCCGACGAACCGTATCCGTCGACGCCGCCCGACATCACCCGGGCGATGACTTTGAGGTCGAGCTTGGCGCGTTTCACACCCCGCACGAGTGCCTAGATGCTCATGCCGCCGAGATCGATTTCACCCGCGGTGATTCCCCGAAAGGGCGTGTCCGCTTCCGCGCATGCGCACTGGTTCGACGACGTAGCTTTTGCCGTAATGCTTATAAATTTCTTTCGGTGCCTGGGTGATCAGCGTGGTGAGATGCGCCGGTGCAACGGACCATTGAATGCGGATCTTTAACGGCTCGGCTGTTGCAGTGAGTGATATCGAGACGGCAGCCAGAGCGGCGAGCCAGATGAGTAGGTGTCTGGTCTGAAAGTATCTGCTGGTCATCCTGCGTTTCCTCCATTTTGGTCCCGCAGCTATTATTTAAGTGTTTTTCGCGGCCACGGGACGTGTTGGGTTTTTATGTCGAACGCTCAGTCAATCAGGTTCACTGCGCATATCGGGTATTACCGGCGCTTGGTTGTCTCCATTACAATTTACCTTCGCGCGCCATGCGGCGGACTTCTTCGCGGTCGAGCAACACCGTGTCCGGTACGCCGGATTGGTATAGTTCGAGCATCTTGTCGGGGTCGAAATTGCCTTCCGACATTTCGCCGAACCGTTCGGTGAACTGGTAATACCTTTTGTAATTCTGCGTTTCCTGGGCCGAGAAATTATCCATCATCGTCTCTACCTCGTTGCCGTCGGGGTCTCGATAATAGAACGACGTAGAATTGCCGTGATTGACGGTCCAGTGCGGCGCGGGGTGCCCGGCATCGCGCAGGGTTTTGTAGACGTAAAGAAGTTCGCCGAGGCTGGCATAGGCGAAGGCGATATGGGACAGGCCGACCGGGCGGTTCGGTTTGGTGCCCCAGCCGGGCTGGCGGATGACCACGACCCGGTGATCGTGATCGTCATAGGTAATGAAGGTGAGCTCCATCCGGTTTTCGTGATTGTTCACGTTGGTGATCTCGCCGTTGAACATCATCTGATAGAACTCGACCATCGCGTCGTAGTTCTCATCGGAGAAAATATGTAAATGATGCATTTCGCGCGGGGACGGCATTTCGGTGACTTTACCGGGGGCGTCGCTGCGGAACGGGGCGATGGGTTTGAGCTCGTAGGTACCGGCGACTTTGGTGGCCATTGGCTAAATTCCTCACCTATTGGTTTGTCGGCGTTATTCTGACATGATGCTGGTTTGATTGTCTACGGGATCGAATCGCCGGATTCCTTGATTTTTTGGCTTGCAGGCTGCTATACCCACCCTATATCCAATTAATATCCCACTTTATAGTTTGGGACGTTAGTTGGGACAGTTGACAGCCGAATACCTGTCTGAAGACCTGAAATTCTGTTTTTCTTTTCCTGATACTGGAGCGAGCTAATGAGCGCCGAGAACGATTATAAAGTTGCCGATATGTCCTTGGCCGACTGGGGACGCAAGGAAATTGCCATCGCCGAGACCGAAATGCCCGGCCTGATGACGCTCCGCGATGAATTCGGTGCCGCGCAACCGCTGAAAGATGCCCGCATCGTCGGTTGTCTGCACATGACGATCCAGACGGCGGTGCTCATCGAGACCCTGACCGCGCTCGGCGCTACCGTGCGCTGGAGCTCGTGCAACATCTTCTCGACCCAGGATCAGGCCGCCGCCGCGGTTGCCGCCGAAGGCGTACCGGTTTTCGCCTGGAAGGGCGAGACCGATGAAGAATTCTGGTGGTGTATCGAGCAGACTCTCACCGGTCCCGATGGCTGGACGCCCAACCTGATCCTCGATGACGGAGGCGATCTGACCCAGATTATGCACGAAAAATATCCCGAGATGCTGAAAGACGTTAAAGGCCTGTCCGAAGAAACCACGACCGGTGTGCATCGTCTGTACGACATGATGAAAAAGGGCGAATTGCTGGTCCCTGCGATCAACGTCAACGATTCCGTGACCAAGTCCAAGTTCGACAATCTGTACGGTTGCCGCGAAAGCCTGGTCGACGGCATCAAGCGCGCCACCGACGTCATGGTCGCGGGCAAGGTCGGCGTTGTCGCCGGCTATGGCGATGTCGGCAAGGGTTCGGCCGCCAGCCTGCGCAATCAGGGTGCCCGGGTGCTGGTCACCGAAATCGATCCGATCTGCGCGCTGCAGGCATCGATGGAAGGCTACGAAGTCGTGACCATGGAAGAGGCCGCATCGATCGGCGATATCTTTGTCACGACCACCGGCAATATCGACGTGATCACGCTCGACCACATGCGTGACATGAAAGACCGCGCGATTGTCTGCAATATCGGCCATTTCGACAGCGAGATTCAGATCGAATCCCTGCGCAATTACAAATGGGGCAACGTCAAGCCGCAGGTCGACGAGGTCGAATTTCCCGATGGCAAGAAGCTGATCGTTCTTGCCGAAGGCCGCCTAGTCAATCTCGGTTGTGGCACCGGCCATCCGAGCTTCGTGATGAGCGCATCCTTCACCAACCAGGTGATGGCGCAGCTCGAACTTTGGGAAAACAGCAATAACTACAAGAACGAAGTCTATGTGCTGCCCAAGCACCTGGATGAGAAAGTCGCGGCGCTCCACCTCGCCAAGCTCGGCGTCAAGCTGACCACGTTGTCGACCGAACAGGCCGATTATCTGGGCCTCGATCAGGCAGGACCTTACAAGCCGGAACATTACAGGTATTAATGTCGCGTTAACCTTTCGCGGCCATTAAATTTGGCTGTGTTAACGGCCCGACATTAGACAGACTGTATCGGGCGCGGCGGCAACGATCTTTCCGGGTTGCGGCCGCCGCCCCGTATAAACAGGCTCGGAGATATATACGTCCGATGCCCAGGTTCGAATTCTCCTTTACTGCGTTGCGGTCCGCGGCCGATGTGGCCGCTGGTCTGGGCGCAAGCCTGCCCGTGTCAGCAAGTGCCGCCGATGGAGATATTTTTTAGGGTGCCACGATCAGTGCATCGGTCGGCGTCATCGTGGCGCTCTTCCTGTTGCTCGCGGAGGTGCATTATCGCCGCCGGTTGGGCGAGGCCGAGACCCGGGCCGCAGACCTTGAAACCCGGCTCGAACGCGAACAGGCGCTTGTCGAGATCTCGCCGGAAGCCATCATCTGCTAGGATACCGTTACCGGCGACCAGAAATTGTCTTCCGGAGCTGCCCGCATGCTCGGCTGCGCTGTCGATGACACTGTTGGCGCCGAACAGATTGCGGCCTTGGTCACCGAAGCGCGCACATCGGGCACTCGCGCCGCCGTGGCGGCGCTCATCGCGTCGGGTACGGAATTCGACGATCTCGTTCCCGGTAACGGAGACCGGCGCTATGCGCTGCGCGGCCGGACAATCCCAAAACAGGCTGGCGGCCATCTCGCGGTGTTGTGGCTGCGCGATGACAGCGAGGCCGCGCGCGAGACCGCGGCGGCGCACCGCCAGGCCGAGGGTTTTCGGAAATTGCTGGATGCATTTCCGTTTCCCGTCTGGCGGCGCCAGCGGTCGCTCGACCTCGACTATGTCAATCCGGCCTATCGCGCGGCGGTCGAAGCGGCGGCAGAAACCGAGCCGAAGAGCGTGCCTGAACTGGCAGCCGGCAGCGTTGGCGAAAACGGCCGTGCTCTTGCCGTACAGGCGGCCGAAAGCCGCGACACCCAGATCGAAGCCCACAATATCGTGGCGGCGGGCGCGCGCCGGCTGATGGAACTGACCGAGACGCCGGTGGGCGACGACGGGGCCATTGGCAGTTTCGCGATCGACCGGACCGAAGTTCAGGTTATCCGGACGGAACTCGTCCGTCATATCGAGAACCACGAGCAGGTGTTGCACAATCTCGGCACGGCCATCCCGATATTCGGCGCCGACCGCAAGCTCGAATTCTACAACACGGCGTATGTAAAATTGTGGGAGGTCGGCGAAGCCTTCCTCGATACGAAACCCACGATGGGGGAAATCCTCGAGGCGCTGCGCGAGGCGCGGAAGATACCCGAGCAGGCCAATTTCCCGGAATTCAAGGCCGGCCAGCACGCGCTGTTTACGTCGCTGATCGAGCCGCTCGAAGAACTGACGCACCTGCCCGACGGCAAGACGCTGAGATCGGTGGCGGTACCGCGTCCGCCCGGTGGGTTGCTGATCACTTGGGAAGACGTGACCGTATCGCTCGCACTGGAACGATCCTACAACACGCTGATCGCGGTGATCGGCGGCGACGGGCGGCTACAGCTCAGTAATCCCGCCTTTGGCCGCATCTGGCAGCTGGCGGATGACGAGCTGTCGGCAACGCCGAATATATCGAAACTTATCGAACGGATGCGCGACTTTCTCGACCACGGCAGTTGGGACACCCAGAAATCCGAATTGATCAATCTGCTGACCGACCGGGAAGGGCAATCCGGGAGCATCGAACGCGCCAAGGGATCGGTGGTTGATTTTGCCACCGTGCCGCTGCCCGACGGGGCGATGCTGCTGTCCTATGTGGACGTGTCGGATTAGCACCGGGTCGAACAGTTCCTGCGGGAACGAAACGAAGCGCTGGAAACGGCCGACCGGCTCAAATCCGAATTTATCGCCAACGTGTCCTACGAACTCCGCACGCCATTGAATACCATTGTCGGATTCTCGGAAATCCTGACCGGCGAATATTTCGGCGACCTCAATGACCGTCAGACCGAATACGGCACGGGGATTTACAAATCCTCCCAGCGTCTGCTGTCGCTGATCAACGACATCCTCGATCTCGCGACCATCGAATCGGGCCAGATGTCGCTCGAGCTGGAAACCGTCGACGTGCATGCGGTTCTGGAAAGCGTGCTCGGTCTCACCCGTGAGTGCGTGCTGCGCAAGAGCCTGACGCTGGATTTCGACTGCCCGGAGAATATTGGACTGATCATGGCTGACGAACGACGTCTCAAACAGGCAATGTTCAATCTCCTCAGCAATTCCGTATAATTTACGCCCAAAGAGGGCGAAATCACCGTGTCTGCGCGCCGCGTCGAAGACAATATAATCGTGACCTTCACCGATACCGGCATCGGCATCCCGCCCGAGGATCACGCGCGGATTTTCGATCGTTTCGAGCGCGGCGATCAGCCCGAAGCGCGTCGCTCCGGCGTTGGGCTTGGCCTGTCGTTGGTGCAGAGCTTTATCAACCTGCATGGCGGCGATGTAGAGCTCGAATCCGCCCCCGGTGTCGGCACCACAGTGGTTTGCCGCCTGCCGGCACGCCGGGCCGAGGAAGATCTGCCGCGGGTCGCGACCACCGGCTGATCCCCCACACCCACCTGCATTTCCCGTTTTCACGCAAATTATGTCCGCGTGCCCCGTTGCGGGGAATCGTCCGTGGGGATAAACCATCTATATGTCCGTGCCGCATATATCTGCCGAAAACCGAACTGTTCTGCTGGCCGATCCGGCGGCGACGGAAGCGCTGGCAGCGGAACTGGCCGGCGGGCTCGGTCCCGGCGACGTCATCGCCCTGACCGGCAATCTCGGGGCCGGAAAGACGGTCTTCGCGCGGGCTCTGATCATGGCGCTGGGCAAGGCGGCGGGGATCGAAATCGGCCATGTGCCGAGTCCGACCTTCACGCTGGTTCAGCTTTACAATCTCGCGGATTTCACCCTCTATCATTTCGATCTTTATCGCCTGGCTGCCGCGGATGAAGTCTGGGAAACCGGTATCGAAGATGCCTTCGCCGACGGCGTGTCGGTGATCGAATGGGCCGATCGGATCGACGGGCTGTTGCCGGCGCGCGGCGTGAATCTGCACCTCGCCTTCGGGACCGGGGAAACTGACCGGATCGCCACCATATCCGGGGGTGCGTAATGGCTGTGCGCACCGCCGAGATTGAAAATTTTCTCGCCTCCGCCGGCTGGGCGGGCGCTGATCACGCGACCCTTGCCGAAGATGCCTCGTTTCGGCGCTACGAACGGGTTGTTCGGTCCGGCGAACGGGCCGTGTTGATGGATGCGCCGTCCGGCAAGGAGGACGTGCGTCCGTTTCTGCGGGTTGCCCGCAAACTCACCGCGCTCGGGTTCAGCGCGCCCCGCATTCTCGCCGAAGATACAGGCGCCGGGTTTCTGCTGCTCGAAGATCTGGGCGACGACACGTTTACCCGCCTGCTCGATGCCGGTGAAGCGGCGGCGCCGCTCTATGAGATGGCGGTCGACGTGTTGATCGGTCTGCACAAATGTTCGCCCGCCGAAGCGGTCCCGGCGGGCACCCCGCCCTATAGCGATGCATTGCTGATCGATGAGGCGGCGCTGCTGGTCGACTGGTACCTACCCGCGGTGGCGGGTGAGGATCTGCCGGCGGACAGCGCGGCGGCGTATCGCGGCATCTGGGCAGCGCTGCTGCCGCTGGCGCGCGGTGTGCCTGAAACGCTGGTGCTGCGGGATTTCCACGTCGACAATTTGATCCGGATCGACGGACGCGCCGGGGCGGCAGCCTGCGGATTGCTTGATTTCCAGGACGCGGTGAACGGCCCCGTCAGTTACGATCTCGTTTCCCTGGTCGAGGATGCGCGGCGGGATGTCGATGATGGTCTGCAGGCCGCCATGCGCGATCGCTACCTTGCCGCATTCCCCGATATTTCGGCGGCGGCCTTCGATACCTCCTGCGCGATCCTCGGCGCTCAGCGCCACTGCAAGGTGCTAGGTATTTTTACCCGGCTGCGCGATCGCGACGGCAAGGAAGGGTATCTGCAGCATGTCCCGCGACTGTGGCGGCTGCTTGAACGCGCGACCGGGCATCCGTCACTGGCGCCGCTAAAACCCTGGCTCGACCACTACATCCCGGCGGACCGGCGCATCGTTCCGCCCGAAAGGCCAACCGTATGAGTGCCGATATCCCCGCGGAATTTCCCCGGCATGCCATAGTGCTGGCGGCGGGTCTGGGCCTGCGGATGCGCCCCCTGACCCAGATGACGCCGAAACCGCTCCTCGCAGTTGGCGGCGAAACCATGCTCGATCACGCGCTGGACCGCCTGGCGGAAGCCGGGGTGACGGACGCGGTCGTCAACACCCATTGGCTGCCGGAGAAAATCGAAACCCATCTCGAAAGCCGGACATCGCCCCGCATTGCAATATCCCACGAGGACGATCTGCTGGAAACCGGCGGGGGTATCACCAAGGCGCTGCCGCTTTTGGGCGATGCGCCGTTCTATGCGGTAAATGCCGATGTTGTCTGGCGCGACGGTACGATCCCGGCGTTACACCGGTTGGCACAGGCCTGGGACGGGGATCGGATGGATGCGCTGCTGCTGCTGACCGCAACCGTGCGCTCAACCGGGTATGCCGGTGATGGCGATTTTCTAATGGACCCTCTCGGCGGTCTGGCCCGGCGCCCCGAACGCGTTGTCGCCCCCTTCGTGTTCACAGGGGTGCAAATTCTTCATCCGCGCCTGTTCGAGGGCGGGCCGGACGGCGCGTTTTCAATGAACGTGTTATATGACCGCGCGCTCGAAGCCGACCGTTTGTTCGGCATCGCGCATGACGGCGACTGGTATCATGTCGGCACCCCGGATGCGATCGACCTGGCAGATGCGGAAATTCTCGAACGCGAAGGCTCCCGCGTCCGGCTGTTGTTCTGAGCGCCCGGACCATGCCGGAGAATGTCTTTTCAATTGCCGCTGGATCCGCCTTTGTCGATACCCTCGCTGTCGGCATCCTAGACCGCTTCGGCGGCGATCCGGGAAATCTGGCCGATATCCGCGTGCTACTGCCGACCCGCCGCGCCTGCCGAGCGCTCGGCGAAGCGTTCCTGAGGGTTAACGCGGGAAAACCCGCCCTGCTGCCGACCATGACACCCATCGGCGATATCGACGAAGACGAAATCGGATTCCTGGCCGCCGAGGAACCGGCGCTGGCGGGCATGGCCGACCTGCCGCCCGCTATGCCGGCACTCCGCCGTCAGTTGATCCTCGCCCAGATGATCATGGCGAAGGACGCGACCATGTCCCCCGCCCATGCGGCGCGGCTGTCGAACGAACTGGCGCGGCTTCTCGACGAAGCCCAGACCGAACGGCTCGACTTTGCCGACCTTGAAAAAATCGTGCCCGACAGGTTCTCCCAGCACTGGCAGGATACCCTGGTCTTTCTTCAGATCGTCACCGAACACTGGCCGACGATCCTTGCCGAACAGGGATGCATCGATGCCGCCGACCGCCGCAATCGTCTGATCGGGGCGCAGGTCGCGCTGTGGCAGGAAGCACCGCCCACAGGCCCGGTGATTGCCGCCGGGTCGACCGGCAGCATTCCCGCCACGGCCGATCTGCTGACCTGCGTTGCCGGACTCGACAACGGCGTCGTTGTGCTGCCCGGGCTCGACACCACGCTGGACGAAGAAAGTCTCAACGCGCTCGGCCCGTCGCATCCGCAATACGGCATGACGCGCCTGCTGCACCGTATCGGCCTGTCGGTCGAGGATGTTACGCCTTGGGGATCGCAGAGAGACGCGGCCCGGATCGAAACCGTCAACGCGGCGTTACGCCCGCCGTTGACATCCGCGGCTGTTTCGCTACCCGACGATGTCCGCGTAGCCTTTGCCGGCGTGCGGCGCATCGATTGTCCCGGCCCGCAACAGGAAGCGCTGGCGATCGCATTGATGCTGCGCGAAGCGCTCGAAGACGGCGAACGCACGGCGGCGCTGATCACCCCCGACCGGCGGCTTGCCCGGCGGGTTGCGGCCGAACTGCGCCGCTGGCAGATCGATATCGACGATTCCGGCGGCACACCTCTGGCCGACACGCTGCCCGGCGTGTTCCTGCGTCTGACCGCTGATGCCGTGGCCGCCGATGCCGCCCCGGTACCGCTATTGTCCGCGCTCAAACACCCGCTCGCCGCCGGCGGTCTCGACCCGGCGGTGTTCCGTGACCGGGTGCGCGAAATGGAACTCGCCGTGCTGCGCGGCCCCCGCCCGATCCCGGGATTTGCCGGACTTGCCGCCGCGCTGAGCCATATCGAACCCGAAGCCGGCGTCACCTTGTGGGCCGAAGACCTGGCGGCGGCGGCGCGCCCCTTCGCCGATCTGATGTGCCAGCCCCGCGTGCCTGCGGCGGCGCTCCTCAATGCGCATATCACGTTTGCCGAGAAACTTGCGGCGTCGGAGTCCGCGACCGGGGTCGAACGGCTGTGGGCGGGGGAAGCGGGGGAAAATGCGGCTACCCTGATCAATGATCTGCACGCCGCGCTTGAGACCCTGCCGCCTTTGGCGGGTCGCGAGTGGCCGGCCTTGCTGGAAGCGCTGATGGCAGGCGCCGTGGTGCGTCCGCTTTACGGGCGGCACCCCCGGCTCAGCATCTGGGGTTTGCTCGAAGCGCGTTTGCAGCAGGCGGACCTGATGATTCTCGGCGGGCTGAACGAAGCCGCCTGGCCGCCCGATCCGCCCGCCGACCCGTGGATGAGCCGCCCCATGCGCGAGGCATTTGGTCTGGCGCCGCCAGAACGCCGGGTCGGTCTGACGGCGCATGATTTTGTCCAGGGCTTCGCCGCGCCGGAGGTCGTGCTCACCCGCTCGACGCGGATCGATGGGTCGCCCACCGTGCCGGCGCGCTGGCTGACCCGGCTGGAAACACTGCTGTCGGCGTCCGAAGACGGCACTGCGGTTCTTAAGTCCTGGCAGGACGAACAGGCCCGCTGGCTCCACTGGCAGGGTGATATGGATTCGCGACGGCCCGCCGTGCAGATGCAGGCCCCATCGGCGCGACCGCCGGTTGCCGCCCGGCCCGACCGGCTGTCGGTCACCGAAATCGAAACCCTGATACGCGATCCCTACGCTATCTATGCCAAGCGGGTCCTTGGCCTGCGGGCGCTCGACCCGGTGGATTCCGATCCGGGGGCGGCGGACCGGGGCTCGATCATTCACAACGCGATCGACAAGTTCCTCGGCGAGGTCGCGGGCGACCTGCCGGCGGATGCGCTCGATATTCTGCTGCGGATCGGCGAGGAAGAATTCTTCCCTTGGCTCGACCGTCCTGGCATACGGGCGTTCTGGTGGCCCCGGTTCGAACGGATCGCCGACTGGATCGTCGCCCGCGAACGCGAGCGTACGCCCGAGGTGGCGCAACGCTATACCGAGATCGACGCGGAGCTGATTCTTGCGGGACGCGACCGGCCGTTCATGCTGCGCGCGCGGGCCGACCGGGTCGACCGGCTGGTCGATGGCGGCTACGAGATCATCGACTACAAGACCGGCGCGGTGCCGAGCAAGAAAGACGTAAACGCCGGTCTATCGCCGCAGCTCCCGCTCGAAGCCGCGATGATTCGCGAAGGCGCGTTTGCCGGGATCAACCCCGGGGAAATTGCCGCGCTGACTTATTGGAAGCTGTCGGGCGGCGACCCGGCCGGCAAAATCAGCGTCGCCGGTGACGACCCGACCAACCTGGCCGAACAGGCGCTCGCCGGGCTGACGGCGCTGCTCGATTACTACGACGATCCCGAAACGGTCTATCTCGCCCGCCCCGATGCGGAGATCGCGCCGCGCTATTCGGATTTCGATCATCTCGAACGGGTCCAGGAATGGGCCGCGGCGACGGGGGGCGGCGAATGACCGATACCCCGCAACCGACATCGGCCAACGCCGGGGCGATCGTTCCCTATGCCAACCAGACCATCGCTGCGACGCCGACGGCGTCTGTCTGGGTGTCGGCCTCGGCCGGGTCGGGCAAGACTAAGGTGCTTGCCGACCGCGTTCTCCGCCTGCTGCTGCGCGGGACAAACGCCGGCAAGATACTGTGCCTGACCTTCACCCGTGCCGCCGCCGCGGAAATGCAGAACCGGATTCGCCGCCTGCTTGGCGAATGGGCGGTGATGGAGGACGAACGCCTCACCTCGGTGATCGTCGCGCTGACCGGCGAGACGCCGGACGACGCGGCGCGCGCCCGCGCTCGGCGGCTCTTTGCCGAGGTGCTGGATACGCCCGGCGGGCTAAAGATCCAGACCATCCACGCGTTCTGCGAATCCCTGCTCGGACGGTTCCCTATCGAAGCCGGGCTCGCGCCGCATTTCGAAGTGATGGACGAACGCACGGCCGCCGAGGTGATCGAAGCGGCGCGGGACGATATCCTGACCGAAGCGCGGCAGGGGGCGGATCACGATCTCGCCGCCGCCTTGCGGATCGTGACCGGCTGGGTGCATGAAGACGAATTCGCTGACCTGATGATGGAAATCGCCTCCAGCCGCGGCCGCCTGCGGCGCCTGGTCCTGGCCCATGACGGTGCCGCCAACGCCACCCAGGCAACGCGGGTGGCCCTCGATGTTGCGGCGGTCGATACCGTCGATGTGCTGGTTGCGGCGGCTTGCGATGACGCCGTGATCGATCTGATCGGCCTCCGGCTCGCCCTAGACGCGCTGTCGGCGGGCGGCAAGCAGGACAAGGAAAAAGCGGCGCGGATGACCCCGTGGCTTGTCGCTGCCCCGGCGGACCGTGCTGCGACCTTCGACGACTATGCGCTTGCCTATCTCACCGCGGCCGGGTCGGTGCGCGCCACACTTGCCAGCAAGGGCGCCTGCGCCGCGATGCCGGAAATACCCGATGTCATGGAGGCCGAGGCGGCGCGGGTCTTCGCCGCATTCGAGAAACGCAAAGCCATCCTGACCGCCGAAGCGACGGAGGCCATCCTGCTGATCGCAACCGCGCTGATCGACCGCTATGAAGATCACAAGCGCTACAATGCATTGCTCGATTACGACGACCTGATCCTGCGTGCGCGCGAACTGGTCGAGCGCGCTGCCCCTTGGGTGCTGTTCAAGCTCGATGGCGGTATCGACCATGTGCTCATCGACGAGGCTCAGGACAGCAATGCGGATCAATGGGCGGTGGTGCGCGCGATCGCCGATGAATTTCATGCCGGCGAAGGCGCGCGCGATGCGGTTCGGACGGTTTTTGCAGTCGGGGACGAAAAGCAGTCGATATTCAGCTTTCAGGGTGCCGCGCCGGACGAATTCGCGACCATGAGCGCCTATTTCGAGGAAAGCACCACGGCTGCCGGCCGGGACTGGCACCGGGTGCCGTTGGACGTGTCTTTCCGCTCGGCGTCCGCGGTTCTTCAGGCCGTCGATGCGGTGTTTGCGGAAGACGACGTGCGCACCGGCGTGTCCGCCACCGGGATCCGCCACACCGCGCACCGCCGGGGACAGGCCGGTCTGGTCGAACTGTGGCCGCCCGTGATCCCTGATGAGCGCCCGGCGATCGAGCCCTGGGCAAGCCCCGACGATATCCATAACGACCAGACCCCGGCGCGCCGGCTGGCCCATGCCATTGCCGGGCGTATTCACCAGTGGCGGCGTGAAGGCGAACGGCTGGACAGCGCCGACCGCGAAATTCGCCCGAGCGATATCATGGTGCTGGTGCGCCGCCGGACGGATTTCGTCGACGAACTGATCCGCGAACTCAAGAACCGCCGGATCGATGTCGCCGGGCTCGACCGCATGGTACTCACCGATCAGCTCGCCGTGCGCGATTTGATCGCGCTCGGCGCCTTCGCCCTGATGCCGCATGACGATCTCAACCTCGCCGCGGTTCTGAAAGGCCCGCTGATCGGCTTCGACGAGGAGCAGCTATTCGATATCTGCCATGGCCGGCACGGCACGGTCTGGGGGTCGCTCCGCAAACTGGCGCGGCACGACCCGGCCTGTTCGGCCGCCTATGCCACATTGTCCAGTATTCTCAACCGCGCGGATATGACCCCGCCCTATGAATTTTTTGCGCATATCCTTGGGCCGATGACAGGCCGCGCGCATCTGCTGTCGCGGTTGCGCCAAGAAGCGAACGATCCGATCGACGAGTTCCTCGCGCTGGCGCTGGGCTATGAGCAATCGCACCCGCCGACCCTGCATGGTTTCCTGCGCTGGGTCGAAGAGGGCGAAGCCCAGATCAAACGCGACCTCGACCAGGGCGTGCGCGATGAGGTGCGGATCATGACTGTGCATGGTGCCAAGGGCCTGCAGGCGCCCATCGTGTTTCTCGCCGACACCATGCAGACCCCGCGCCTCGGCACAGGGTTGCTGTGGGATGAAAGCGGCGATCGCGAAATCCTGTTATGGCCGCCGCGGTCCCATGTTCAGGAACGCCAAGCGAAACGGCTAGTCGCGATTGAAAAGGAACGTCAAGACGACGAATACCGCCGGCTGCTCTACGTCGCGATGACCCGCGCCGAGGACCGGCTTTATGTTGCGGGCTACGGCACGCGGCAGACCGCGCCCGAAGGCGCTTGGCGCAATCTGATCGAACGCGGGCTGGACGGGTTTGCCGCGCCGTTCGTTTTCGATTCCCATGCCGGCGGGCCGGACGATCAGGACGATCTGGCCTGGACCGGGGACGGCCTGCGGCTGGAGAATCCGCAGACCAGTCTTCCCGACCGCAATGGCAGCGACGGCGGCGATGCGGCGGCGATCCCCGAACTGCCGGACTGGGTCGATGCCGCCGCGCCGGAAGAACCGGAACCGCCGCGCCCGCTGGCGCCGTCGCGCCCGGCGATGCCCGAACCGGCACCGCGGTCTCCGCTCGGTGACGATAGCGGCCTCGCGTTCCAGCGTGGGTTGCTCGTTCACCGGTTGTTGCAGACCTTGCCCGAAGTTGCGCCCGATGCCCGCCACCGGGCGGCGCGGACGTTCCTGTCGCGTCCGGTACATGGCCTTGATGAAGATCGCATCGATGCATTCCTGTCCGAGACTTTTGCGGTGCTAGATCATCCCGATTACGCCGACCTGTTCGGCCCCGGGTCGCGCGCCGAGGCGCCGGTGGCCGGGGTCATTGGCACGACGGCGATATCGGGCCGGATCGACCGGCTTGTGGTCGGCCCGGATACGGTCAAGGTGCTGGATTTCAAAACGAATCGTCCGCCGCCGGCACAACCTGAAGATGTTGCGCCGGTCTATTTGCGCCAGATAGCGGCCTACCGTGCGTTATTGGAAAAGATATATGAAAATCAACGGATTGAGTGCGTTCTGCTGTGGACGGACGGACCCCGATTAATGCCACTGGACGCAAAACTGCTGGACGCGTACGCGCCTTGACCCCCCACATGTGTATCCCTAGATTCAGCTTCATGGAACAACGCCGGGTAGGGGCGACGTGGTATCGCTAATTGAGGCGAACCCGCGGGTCATATAAAGGAGCCAAAAAATGGCGAGCAAACCAGTTTCCGACGATTCATTTGATACCGACGTTCTTGCGGCCGACGGCCCCGTCCTCGTGGATTTCTGGGCGGAATGGTGCGGCCCGTGCAAGCAGATCGGCCCGTCGCTCGAGGAAATCTCCGAAGAAATGGGCGATGCGATCACGGTGGCCAAGGTCAATATCGACGAAAATCCGATGACCCCGTCGAAATACGGCGTCCGCGGCATTCCCACCCTGATCCTGTTCAAGGATGGCGAAGTCGCGGCCACCAAGGTCGGCGCACTGCCCAAGGGCAAGCTGGTCGAGTGGATTCAGGAATCCACCTGATCTGACCCCATAATTCGTGAAAAGCCCCGCTTTTGCGGGGCTTTTTGCTGTCGGTTTCGCTTGCGTACGCCCCGCCGACCCGTTATAACCCGCGGCCTTGAAGCAAGCGGTCCGGCCTGAAGGGCATGCCGGGGCCGCGTTAGTGACGTCCGCAGTACAGCGTCGAACGAGATGCAGGACCGCAAACACAAAGGAGACGGAAATGCCCAAGTTGAAGTCGAAAAGCGGCGCCAAAAAGCGATTCCGCCTCACGGCATCCGGCAAAGTCCGGGGAAATTTCGCCAAAAAACGTCATAACCTCCGCAAACGTTCGCAGAAGATGAAGCGTAACTCGCGCGGCACACAGATTTTGGCCGACGCGGATGCGCGTATCGTCAAATCCTACCTGCCCTACGCGTGAGATAAAGGAGATTTGACATGGCACGAGTAAAACGGGGCGTCACGACACACGCCCGTCATAAAAAAGTCCTGAAAAAGGCAAAAGGCTATCGCGGCCGGAATTCTAAAGTTTTCAAGGTTGCGGTCGAGAAGGTCGAAAAAGCCGGCCAATACGCCTATCGCGACCGGCGCGTTAAGAAGCGCAATTTCCGGGCGCTGTGGATCCAGCGGATCAATGCGGGCGCACGTCTGCACGGCATGACCTATTCCACGTTCATGAACGGCGTGCACAAGGCCGGGATCGAACTGGACCGCAAGGTGCTTGCCGATCTCGCCGCGCAGGAGCCGGAGGCTTTTGGCAGCGTTGTTGAACAGGCTAAGGCCGCCCTCGACAACGCCGGCTGAGCCGGATTTTTTGACTTGTTTTCGCCGGCGTGTGCAAGCACGGGGCGGAAACCGGACAAATCTTGTAACTGAAAACCGATGTACGGGGCGGCCGGTGAACCACCGGCCGGGCTTTTGCTATGGATAATCTAGATCAGCTTCAGACCGATTTTCTCGCCAAAGTCGAAGCCGCCGATCTGGCGGCGCTCGAAGCGCTGCGGGTATCTGCGCTTGGTAAGTCGGGCAGCATCACTGACATGGTCAAGGGCATCGGTCAGTTGCCGGCCGAAGAACGCCGCGATGCGGGCCAGAAGCTCAACGCGGTCAAGAACGCCGTGTCGGATGCCATTGATGCGCGCAGAGACATTCTCGAAGCCGCCGCCCTCGACGCTAGCCTGACCGATGACCGCATCGACGTTACCCTGTCGCCCCGGCCGGATACGGCGGGCCGTATCCACCCGATCAGCCAGACCATCGACGAGATGGTGGCGATCTTCTGCGAAATGGGCTTCACGGTCGCCGAAGGCCCGCATATCGAATCCGATTTCAATAATTTCACGGCGCTGAACATTCCGCCCGAACATCCGGCGCGCCAGGACCACGATACCTTCTATCTGCCGCCCGACGCGGACGGCAATCGCAAGGTGCTGCGCACGCATACGTCGCCGGTGCAGATCCGCACCATGATCTACGAAAAGCCACCGATCCGCATCGTCGTGCCCGGGCGCACGTTCCGCGCCGACCACGATGCCACCCATTCGCCGATGTTCCACCAGATCGAAGGGCTGGTGATCGACGAGGCGACCCATATGGGCCACCTCAAAGGCTGCCTGATTGAATTCTGCCGCGCGTTCTTCGACGTCGACGACCTGCCGGTGAGGTTCCGGCCGTCCTATTTCCCGTTCACCGAACCGTCGGCGGAAGTAGATATCGGGTGTTCGCGCGAAGGCGGCGGGCTGACTATCGGCGCCGGAGCGGACTGGCTGGAGATTCTCGGCTGCGGCATGGTCAATCCGCATGTGCTTGAAAACTGCGGTATCGATTCAAGCAAATATCAGGGCTTTGCGTTCGGTCTCGGAATCGAACGCGCGGCGATGCTGAAATACGGTATTCCCGATCTGCGCACCTTCTACGATTCCGATATCCGCTGGCTGAACCATTACGGCTTCGCCCCGCTCGATGTGCCCAACGTTGCGGAAGGGCTGGTCCGATGAAATTCACGTTCGACTGGCTCAAAGAACATCT
>Ga0315331_10001185_pt1 | contig 19398 bp, 16 predicted proteins | sample M160m34915metaG_FD_203456 | JGI IMG/M metagenome (GOLD analysis project Ga0315331, IMG submission 203456) | Ammonia-oxidizing marine archaeal communities from Monterey Bay, California, United States - M1 60m 34915 | ecosystem: Environmental > Aquatic > Marine > Intertidal zone | place: USA...
ATGCAGGGCCGTATCGACCGCTTCTTCGAGGAACACGCGGACGACCCGATCGGGAACGTCGGGAGCCGGGTCATCTTCGAGGACGACCGCGTGCGGATCTGGGAGCTGATCCTCGAGCCCGGTCAAGCCAGCGACCTGCATCATCACGAATGCGACTACTACCTCTTGATTTTCGAGGGAGACCTGGTCGCCGGGATTCCGCCGAAGAGTACCGGCATCGAACCCTTTCTGGCGAAGATCCCAGAGGCAGGGAACACCGTGAGGATTCCCAAGGGCGGCCTCGAGTGGGCGTTCAACGTGGGCGAGAAGACCTACCGAGAAGTCCTGGTGGAATACAAGGATAGCTGAGGCCGCACACTCCGGTCCGAGTTCAGCGACACCGTCGCGCTGGATCTCGAGGATGCGCCGGTGTGGTCGAGGATCATCCGAGCAGGTACTCCGACATCGGTGTGAGTTCCACTTCGTCCATCTGTAGGAACCGCTCGACGTTTCGGGTCATACGGTCGACTCTTTCGCGCAACTGCGTTTCGGAGCTCGCGTCGTAGAACACCCTCGGATCGGTCAGCGCCTCGATCGGGAAGTTTTCCTCGACGATCCCCAGATAATTCCGTGCGCCGGCGGTCATCGGCCGGACGATCGAATTGCGCTTGTACCCGAAAGAGGACTGGCATTCGATGGCGATCAACTTCTGGTCATGAAGCCAGATGTCGCGGAACTCGTCGTCGCTGACGTCTCTTCTTTTGACGAGACTGGAGACCTGGTTGAAGCCCGGCGTGCGTTCGCCGATCGAGGCGCGCTGGGCCGTATTGACCAGGGGGATGGACTCGGACACGAGATAGCCGTTGAGCCGGATGGCGTGAGGCTCGAGTGCTCTTTCACAGGCGGCCCGCTCCTCGGCACATTGCATCCAGAAGGAGACCATGGCACGTGCAGGCGGATCCGAGATCCAGCGTTGGGAGGGAAGCTCTTCCCAGCGTTCGACTTCGGTCGTCGTGGTCCGGACGACGTCTTCGTCATGGACGTTGACGGAGATCCAATGGGCGCCCGCGGCGCGCAGCGCGGGCACCGCCTCATGGAGGAGGCCCTCCCGCAGATGAGGTCCCGGGAAATCGGCGTTTTGAAAGAGTAGGTAGACCAGCTTCTCCATGCGGAGAGTCTATCCGGGTTGGCCGGGACTTCCTATGCCCACCTAGCGTCAGCGCAGACGCGCGACGACTGCGGCCGTTTTACTGTTTCTCGAGCGCGCGGATCGACTCGAGGTCGTGAATCCAGGAAAGAGCGGATCGAGTCCAGAGTTGGACGGCCGGCGCGAGCTCGCTTCGTTGTTCGAGCGTCCCGGTTCGGACGCTATAGACGCGCCTCCGCTCGTCTCCGCCGACGCCGTAGAGGTGGGTTCCACAGCGGGGACAGAAAGCCAAGTAGCGTGCGGCTCCGCTTTCCGCGGTCTTTTCGTAGAGCTGCGGCTCGCCCTCGAGCAGGCTGAAACGAGCGGCGGGGACGAGGACGCTCGTTCGAAAAGCGGAGCCGGAGAAGATCTGGCAGTCGGTGCAGTGGCATACGCCGATCTGGTTCGGGTCGATCGTGGCTTCGTATCGGATCTCCCCGCAGTGGCAGCTCCCCTGGACTTGCATGGCATTGGCCCCTTTCGCCGAAGAAATCGAAGTTAGCATCGGGATCGACCGAGCTCTCGGGCAAGGGGTTGGAACCTGCAGAGCCTCCTCGACGATCGGTGGACAGGGGACTTGGGGGGCGGCATGCTGCAGGCCTTGGACGAACCGCTGGAGGAATATCGCGTGCCCCGCCACTCGTTCCGAGCACGATCCGCCCTGCTTTCTGCCCTGACCGCTCTCCTCCTGTCGACGCAGCTCCTCGCGGAGGAGCTCCCGACGGCGCGTCCGGGCGCAGTCGGTCTGTCGGCCGATCGGCTCGACCGGATCCGCCCCGCGATGCAGCTCCCTGTCGACGCGAACCAGGTCGCCGGAATCCAGACGCTGGTTTCGCGAGAAGGTCGGATCGTCCACGAGGAATTGATCGGAACGATGGACTTCGAATCGGGGCGCGCTCTTCGAGGCGACGCAATCTTTCGGATCTACTCGATGAGCAAGCCCATCGCGGCGGTCGCGCTCATGATGTTATTCGAAGAGGGGAAATTCCTCCTGAACGACCCGGTGACGAAATTTCTGCCCGAGCTGGCGGGGATGAAGGTCTTCGTCGAAGAGGGGGAAGGCGGTCCCGTGCTCGAGGCGTCCCCGCGCGCCGCGACGATGCGAGAGGTCCTCAACCACTCGGCGGGCTTCGGGTACGGGATCATTCCGGAGGGCCTCGATCCGGTCGAGGATCTGTACCGTGCCGCCGGGGTCCTCGACCGGGATCAGACGCTGGCCGAGATGATCACGAAGCTGAGCCGGCTCCCGCTGCGCTACGCGCCCGGGACGGACTGGTACTACAGCCTGTCCAACGACGTACAGGGCCGACTCGTGGAGGTTCTCTCGGGCCAACCGCTCGACGTCTATTTGCGGGAGCGAATCTTCGAACCCCTCGACATGCCCGATACGGGGTTCACGATCCCGGATGAAAAACTCGATCGCTTCACATCGAATTATTTCATCGATGAAGAGGGCCATCGCTTGATCGATTCGCCCGAGCAGACTCGCTATGCGCCCGGGCTCGAGTTCTTCTCGGGGGGCGGGGGGCTGGTCTCGACTGCCCGGGACTACATGCGTTTCTGCGTCATGCTCCTCCGGGGCGGCGAGCTCGATGGCGTTCGGATTCTGGGACCCCGTACGATCTCCCTGATGACGATGAATCACGTTCCGGAAGGCGTGCGAGTGGATCTCGTGGGTAGCGATATGGCTGGAGTCGGATACGGCCTCGGATTCGGGGTCGTCCTGGACGTGGCCCGATACGGTTCGCCGACGTCGGAGGGCGCCTACTGGTGGGGCGGCGCGGCGAATACGGGATTTTGGATCGACCCCGTCGAGCGTGTCGTGGGCGTCTTGATGACGCAGCGCTTTCCGGGTGACCAGCCCTTCGCGCCGCTGCTGCAATCTTTGGTGTCGCAGGCAATCGAGAAATAGTCGGTCGGCGGCTGAGCGCCCGGGGGCAAGCGAGCGCTTATCGTGCCCGCAAGGAAACCGGCATGCGCTTGGGCGAGTTCGTGAAGTGGGAGAGCATGTAGTCGACCTCGCCGCGGCGCTCGACCTCGACGCCCTGCGCGATCAACGCCTCGAAGACCACGCGCATCTCGAGTCGGGCCAGATGCGCTCCCAGGCAATAGTGTGCGCCGAAGCCGAAGGCGAGATGGTCGTTGGGCGAGCGCGCGATGTCGAATCGAAAGGGGTCTTCGAAGATCGATTCATCGCGATTGGCCGACGAGTACCAAACCACGACGCGATCTCCCGCGCGGATTGGTTGGTCTCCGATCAGGGTGTCCCGGGTCGCCGTACGCCTGAAATGGTGGATCGGCGTCGTCCAGCGGATCATCTCCTCGATCGCGGGCGCGAGGGGCGCGCGCCCCTCGAGCAGCTGTCGCCAGGCGTCGGGTCGCTCCGTGAGCGCGAGCATGCCGCCGGCGATCGCGCTCTTGGTGGTCTCGATGCCCGCCGTCACCAGCAGCATGAAGAAGGCCGCGAAGGCGGCATCGTCGATCTGGAAGCCTTCGATCTCGGCCTGGAGCAGCGTGGATGCGATGTCGTCTCTCGGTTCCCGCCGTCGGTCGGTGGCGATCGCTAGAGCATGGGTCGACATCTCCTCGATGGCCTCGCTGTTTTCACCGCCGCTGCCGCCGCCGAGCTCCGGGTCGTCGAAGCCCTGGATCCGATGTGCCAATTGGCCGAGCGCTTCGCGGTCTCGTGGCGCGACGCCCATCATCTCGCAGATGACCTGGACCGGAAGGGCGCCGGCGATGTCGATCGCGAAGTCGCATTCTCCCCTTTGGAGTACCTCCTGCAGGGTCCGCTCGAAGGCGCGGCGGGCGAAGTCTTCGAGCGCGAGGATCTGGCGGGGCTTCATGGCGCGGCTGACCAGCGCGCGGAGCCGAGTATGCCGGGGTGGATCCATCTCGAGCATGGTCGGCTGTCGCCCGCTCGTCTCGAAGGACTCGTCGTAGATCATGATTCCGTGGCGCTCGTTCGAGAAGGTCTCGGGGTCGCGGCTCACCCGGAGCACGTCGTCGTATCGCGTCAGCGCCCAGAAGCCCGAGCCGTCGGGCTGGGGGTTCCAATGGATGGGGTCCTCGGCGCGCAGGCGGCGAAAGAGCTCGTGCGGCGTCCCGTGAGCGAAGAGGCGGACATCGCTCAGGTCGATCTCTCGCGCAGGTTGCATCATCTCGCCTCCTCGGCCCGGGCGTTGGATGGGGTCGCCACTGGGTTCGATGGGGTCATAGCGTTCTCGGCGCGCCCCCGCCTCAATACCCCCCGCGGCACCTCGAGAGCCCGCCGGTCGAGGCCGGCGCCGGGACTCGATAGACTCGCGGGGCCGGTCATCAGGGCCGAGCCCGACAGAGAGCCCGCCCATGACTGAAATTCCGACGATCCCCATGCACGAGGCTGACTATTGGCAGGATCCCTATCCCCAGCTGGGGGCGATCCGGGCCGAGCACCGCGTGGCCTACACCGACCAGGGACACCTGGCCGTGCTGCGTTGGGGCGACGCCGTCTCGACGCTCAAGGACACCCAGTTCATCGCGGAGGGGATCGAGGTGCTCGAGCGGAAGGGCTTCTCTCCCGGCGACGCGATGCACACCTGGCGCAAGAACGCGATTGGCGTCATGGAGGGCGCGGACCATCGGCGGGTGCGGTCGCTGGCGGCGAGCGCGCTCTCGAAGCGACGCATGGACGGTCTGCGCCCGCTGATTCGTCGACACGCCCACGCGCTGCTCGACGCGCAGGTCGGCAAGGGCACCCTCGAGGGGCGGCTCGATTACGCGATGCCGCTGCCGCGTCGCGTGATGATGGACTTTCTGGGTCTCGACGCCGACGAGCTGGGCGGATCCCACAAGCCGATGGCGGGGGTCAACATCGTCGATTGTTTCGGGCCGAACGTGACGGCGGAGCTGCGTCGAGACGCGAACGAGGCGATCCAGAAGTCGATGGACCACGTGGCGACGCTCTATGACAAGCGAAGGACCGAGCCGAGAGACGACCTGCTGACGCATCTCGTCGAGGCGCGAGACGAGCACGGCGTGCTCAGCGAAGGAGAGCTCCTCACGCTCTTCTCGACCATCTTCGGTTCGGGTGCGAGCACCGCGAGCATCATCGCCAGCGGCCTGCTCGAGCTCGCCCGGCACCCGGAGCAGGCGGCACTATTGCGCGACGACCCCGAGCGCTGGAAGAAGGGCGCCTGTGAGGAGACTTTGCGCTACCGGCCCGCGATCACGGCCGTTGGCCAAAAGGCCGCGACCGCGACCGAGGCCTTTGGGGGGGTGTCTTTCGAGGCTGGGCAGCCGATCTCGGTCATCCTGGGCTCCGCCAACCGCGACGTCGACTATTGGGAGGACCCCGAGCGCTTCGACGTGCGGCGCGATCCCAAGAAGACTTCGATGACCTTTGGGATCGGAGCGCATGTCTGCCTCGGGCACGCGATGGCGCGCGCGACGGTCGAAGAGGCGCTTGCGGTCTTCGTCGAGCGCTGCGACGAACTCTCACTCCTGGAAGAGGCTCGCTGGATCCCCTTCGTGATGGAGAACAAGCTCGAGGGGCTCCGGATCGGGTTCAGCGACCGACCCCGATAGCGCCGAGTCCGTCGAGCGGCGTTCCCGATCTCGTGACGCCGGGTACCCCGGGGCGTTGGAGCGAACGAAGCCATGCGGAAGCGAATTTCTCTCAAGACACGCCACTCCGATCTCACGATCGCCGAGTTTCGCGACCATTACGAAAATCGCCACGTTCCCCTCGGCCTGTCCTACATCGAACGCTTCCAGTGGCGCCGTTATGTCCGCAACTATGTCGTCGAGTGCTTCGGCTCTCCGGTCGCCTTCGATGGCTATACGGAGTTCTGGGACGACGGAGACAACGACGACGTGTTGGCCGCCTTCCTGTCCTCTCCCGAGTTCGAGGTCCTGGACCGAGATGATCGGTGCTTCCTCTCGGTCGATCGCCGCTTCTCCGCGGTGGTCGAGGAAGAGGTCCTGGTCGGGGTGGGGGATCGCGACTGTGATGCGCGAAAATACGCTTTGCTCTGGCGGGGTGCGGGCATGCCGGCGCGGGATGCCGCGGAATTTGCCGGGCGACTCGTGACGCGTCTGGGCGATCGCCTCGTCGAGGCGACGCTCGATCGGGTGGCAGGACCACCCTCCCTGGGCGCGCCCTTTGAATATATGCTCTCGCTCCGGGTGGCGGGGGAAAAGCCGCCTCTCGGAGAGGGAGAGGCGTGGCCCTCGGCGCGTGCCTCGCTGATCCGGCTCGATCCGGTCGAGACGCCGTCTGATCTCTTGTACCGGGATTGAGAGGACGATCCCATCCCATTCTGGAGGAAGAATCAATGCAGCCCCTGAACCGTGAAGGCGACGATCTCGCCGCGAAGGTCGAGCGACTCCTCGACATCGAAGAGATCAAGCGTCTGAAATACCGCTACTTCCGCTGCTTCGACACCGCCGACGTCGAAGCCATGCGAGACGTGTTTCACCCAGACGTGACGCTCTCCGTCGTCGGTGGCGTCTACAAGTTCAAGCTCGAGGGTCGTGCGGCCTATCTCGACATGGTTCGTGACGGCGCACACGCTGAGATGATCACCCAACACCATGGGCATCATCCAGAGATCGATATTCTCTCTTCGACCGAGGCGCGCGGGATCTGGTACCTGCAGGACAATGTCTGGGAGTTCCGTCGCAAGATGCACATCACGGGCACGGCCTTCTACCGTGAGCGCTACCTCAAGGTCGACGGGCGCTGGACGATCCGGGAGATCGAGTTCGAGCGGGTGCACGAGATCGTCGACCCGATCGATTCCCCGCCCAACGTGACCGTGAACTATCTGGAGAAGCACGGGCATCGGCTGCCGCCGGGCGAGCTCGAGCCCTTCCAGAAAGACGAGGACTAGCCGGCGCCGAGAGTCGATCTCCGCAGCAAGCGTGGTCTAGCTCGGCCCTGCCGGTCGAGCGAGACCGCCAGGGCGAGCGCCCGTGTCGACCCCGGACTCCCGGGTCGCTGTCCCGCCGACGAAGGTGGCGAGATATCCCTGGGCGCCCTGCACGATCCGCCGCCCGCCGGCCGGGAGGTCATGGACGATGCGGGGCGGCTCGACCGCGAGCGCGTCGCGGTCGATCACGTTGAGATCGGCGCGCAGGCCTGGCCGGAGGCGCCCGCGATCCGTGAGTCCGAAGACGTCCGCGGTCTCGGCGGTCAGTTTGTGAACGATGCGTTCGATCGGGAAGCGGGGGCCGCGTGAGCGGTCCCGGGTCCAGTGTGTGAGCAGGTAGGTCTGGATGCTGGCGTCGCAGAGCAGCCCCGAATGGGCCCCACCGTCGGCCAGGCCGAGCAGCGACGACGGCTGATCGATCATCTCGCGGACGTCGGAGTCGTCGCCCGCGTGATAGTTCGCGACGGGATAGAGCAGCAGGGCCCGGCCATCTTGTTCCAGGATCAGGTCGTAGAGGAGGTCGAAGGGCTCGCGATCCCGCTTGCGGGCGAGGGTCGCCAGGCTCGCGTCGGGACCGGGCTCGTAGTCGGGCCGCTCGTCGATCGGGAAGAGGCGCTCGGGCGCATAGTCGAAGAGACCCGAGAAGGGATCGTGGTCGGGTGCCGGACCGGAGGTCTCCGAGAGGATCCGACGTTTGGTATCGGGATCACGTAGGCGCTGCACGCGCTCGGCGAGGGGAAGTGCCGCGAGCGGGCCATAGCTCGGCCGGTAGGCGAAGGGGTGGACGGTCTCCAGGCCGACGAGCACGGATTGCGATCGCCCGAGAGTTTGGGGGCGGAGCTGGGCGCCGTCGCGACGCACGTCTTCGGCGATCTCATAGGCGCGTCGCCAGAGGTCGGGCGCGGCGTCGAGCTGGGCCAGCCCGAAGGTCACGGGCAATCCGGTCGACCGAGCGAGGTCGCCCATCCGAAGGATCTCTTCTTCGAAGGCATCCGGATCGTCGCCCGCGCTGCCGCGAAAGGCCAGCTGGTAGACCCCGCGGCCCGTCCCGGCCAACGTACGCGCCAACGCACGGTCCTCGCGATCGTCGGCGAAGCAGCTCGGGGTGGGACGGCCCGTCGAGTCGCGGTCGAGCCGGCTGCGCGAAGTCGAGAAGCCCAGTGCCCCCGCAGAGAGCGCCCGGCGAAGGCTCTCACACATCGCGTTGAGATCGTCCTCGTTCGCCTTCTCGCCAAAGGCGCGCTCGGCGCCCAGGGCGTGGATGCGCAGCGCGGCGTGACCGACGAGCGCGCCCACCTCGACCGCACGGGGAGACGAAGCGAGGGCGTCGAGATAGTCGGGGAAATCCTCCCAGCCCCACTCGAGTCCCGCCTCGATCGAGGCCTGGGGGATGTCCTCGACGCCGCCGAGAAGCCGCTCGAGAACGGGTCGATCCTGGGGTCGCGCGGGCGCGAGGCCGAGGCCGCAATTGCCGACGACGACGGTCGTCACGCCGTGCTCGCTGGAGGGGCTGACGAGCGGATCCCAATGCAGCTGGGCGTCGTAGTGGGTGTGGACATCGACGAAGCCCGGCGTCACGAGCGCGCCGTCGGCCTCGAAGACGCGGCGCGCTGCGAGTGGACAGGGGCCCCCGACGTGGACCAGGCGCCCCTCATCGACCCCGACGTCGCCCGTCGTGATCTCGCCGCCGCTTCCGTCGACGAGGCGGCCACCCCGAATCACCAGGTCGATCATCTGCTTCTCCTCGGATAGAGGGACGAATGTCCGGAGGATAGGTCACGTCGGAGCGAATCAGGGGATCGGGGGCCGCGCTGGCTCGATTCCTCGAGCCGTGACATGCTCGATCGGGGCGAAGCGAACGAGACGCCCAGGGGAGTGGGCTCTGGAATCAGCGACCTCGAGCCAGATCGCGCCGAGCCCGTCGCCCCATCGCGGCTTCGGGCCGCGGGGCGTCCTCGCTCTGATGGCCTGCGTGAGCGTGTTGAACGTCATGGATCGCCAGCTTCTGGCCGTGCTGATCGAGCCCATCAAGCGAGAGCTCGGGGTCTCCGACGCCGCGATGGGGCTGCTCACGGGGACCTCCTTCGCGTTGCTCCACGTCGGCGCCTCGATCCCCATTGCGGTCTGGGCCGACCGGGGCGTCCGACGCTCGATCATCGCGATCGGCCTCTCCCTGTGGAGTGGCCTCACCGTCCTGACGGGATACGCCCGGAGTTTCGGTGAGATCTTCGCGATCCGAGTGGGGGTGGGGATCGGCGAGGCCAGCGGCGGCGGACCGGCGCAGTCGCTTCTGGCCGACAGTTTTCCCGCGGCCCGTCGCTCGACGGCGATGTCCGTGCTCGTGATGGGCGGGCCGATCGGCTCCATGATCGCCTTCGCGCTGGGGGGATGGTTGGGGGAGACCTTCGGCTGGCGGGCGGCCTTCGTGATCTTTGGCGCACCGGGCCTGCTGCTCGCCCTACTGATCCGCTTCGGCGTCCGGGAGCCCACGCGGGGTGCCACCGAAGCGTCTGTGGAAACCGACTCGCCCCGAGCGGAACCGCTCGCTCCGGTTCCCTTCCGCGAGGCCAGCCGCTTCATCTTCGGGGTGCCGTCGATTCGTCGCTTCGTGATTGCGGCCGCTCTGAATACTGTCGGGATCTACACGATTCTGGTCTGGTCCGTGCCCTACCTGAGCCGGGTCCACGCCCTGGATGCCAGTGCCGCCGGCACGCGACTCGCGATCGCGTCGGGGCTCTTCACTGCGCTCGGCACGCTCGCCGGCGGCCCTCTGGCAGATCGACTCTCCGCTCGGGACGGGCGCTGGCACGCCTGGCTGCCGGCGATCTCTTCGGGACTCGTCTTCCCCTTCGGCGTCGCTTTCGCGCTCGCACCGGACGCAGATTGGGCCAGCGCGCTGCTGGCGCCCGCCTCTTTCCTGGCCGGCGTCCAGTTCGGTCCGATCTACGGGGCGGTTCATACGATCGCTGCCCCCCAGATGCGGGCCCTCTCCGGGGCCTTCATCACCTCGCTCAACACGCTCCTGGGGCTGGGGCTCGCGCCGCCACTCGTCGGTCTGATGAACGATCTCGGCGCGCAGCGAGTAGGTCCCGAGTCGATCCGCTACTCCCTCGCGTTCATGATGATCTTTCATCTCTTTGCGGCGGGGCTCCTCCTGCGTGCGTCTTCGACGCTCCGCCGTGACCTACGCGCGCGAGAGCGTTATTTGGGGGACTCCTCGTGAAGTTCAGCCTCGCGGTCTCGATGTGTGATCCGAGCCACTATCTGCCGCTGGCCCGCAGCGCGGAGCGGTCGGGCTGGGACTCGCTTTGTGTTCCGGACGGGGGCCCGTGGACCGCGGCGGCGTCGGAGGCCTACAGCGGGGGTGGGGATCGCTGGTGGGGACCGGAGACCGCATTCCTCGATCCTTTCGTGGCGATCCCCGCAATGGCCGCTGTCACCGAGCGGATTCATTTCCACACCAACGTCTACAAGCTACCGGCCCACTCCCCGATCCATACGGCTCGCACGATCGCTTCGATCTGGTCGTTCGCGCCCGGGCGCTTCGCGCTTGGGGTGGGCCTGGGTTGGAACCGGGAGGAGTTCGATGCGCTCGGGATCGACTTTGATACGCGGGGCGGGCGCGCCGACGAATCGATCGCCCTCGTGCGCCGCCTGATCGCCGGGGAGTGGGTCGAGCACGAGGGGCGACACTTCACGCTCCCTCGGCTGAGGCAGTCGCCCTGCTTCCCCGAGCATTTGCCGATCTATGCTGGGGGCGACTCGGCGGCCGCGATGCGCCGGGCGGCCCGCTTCTGCGACGGCTGGATCGCGCGGGCGCCGGCAATCGAGGATCTGGCGCAGGCGATCCCGAAAATGGAGGCCGCGCTCGCACGGGAGGGGCGCTCTCGCGAGGGCTTCCGGGTGCTCGCCATGTGTCCCGACGCGACGGACGCCGCGCACCTGGATCGGCTCGAGGCGCTGGGCATCGACGAGGTCGAGCTGTGGCCCTGGAATCGGGACGGCGTGGGACTCGAGGACCTGGCAGCCAAATGTGATTCGGTCGAGCGCTTCGCGGAAGAGGTGATCGAACCCTTCCGAGCCGCCCGGTAGTCCATCCGGGACCCCGGGCGCCTTGCGCCGTTCCGTCGGGCCTCAGCGCAGCCGGGCGCCTTGCGCCGTTCCGTCGGGCCTCAGCGCAGCCGGGAGACGGCGTCTTCGACCCGCGTGCCCGCGAAAAAAGCCGGGTTGCCGGCGGTCCAGAAGCGCGCCGGATTCGTGAAGACGAAGTCGCGGAAATCCGCCTCGCTGACGAGACCCTCTCGCACGCCCTCTTGGGCCTCCCAGGCGACATCGGCGAGGACGGGCACGTCCCAGTGGCCGATATCCGAGCTGAAGAGCGCCTTGAGCTTCGCGCCGAGCGGGTTCACCCGCTCAGCGAAGGCCCAGGAGGTCGTCGGGTCGTCCGCTTCGCAGCCAAAGAAGAAGGGCTCGACGAAGAGCGCACGGAAGTCGTCGATCGTCTCGATCCGACACGGCCCGTATTCGTCGACCTTCTCGGTCTGGGCGTGGGGGGTAAGGCCTCCCGTTGCGCTGGTCAGGCCCTCGGCTCCGGCGAGAAAGGCCGGTTCCGCATAGCGTTCAAAGAGAGCCTCGAAGGCGTCCGGGTCGAGGTTTGCGGGGTTGTAGTTCTCGAGGGCTTCGAGGTTGCGCTTCTCCCAGTGGCCAATGAGGTCGGAGTAGAGCGAGCAGGCCCAGGCCACCCCGCCTTCGAGGAAGGCGAAGCGCAGCTGCGGGAAGCGGCGGGTGACGCCGGCGAGGAAGAGTGACTTACACGTCGCGTCACCGGCGGCGCCAAAATGACCGATGTGGTTGTAGACGTAATTCGAGATCGAGTTACGCGAGCCCCAGCCCATGCCGCCCGAGTGGAAAGTCGGGTTGACGCCCAACTCGACGCAGCGCTGCCACAGTGGGTCGTAGTCGTAGGCGCTATCGAGTCCGAGGGTATCGAGCCAGAAACCATGTCGGGCACCGGCCGGCCCGAGTCGTCCCGCAGCGGGGATCGTGCGGGCGACATAACCATTCATCACGATCGACTTGAGGCCGAGCTCTCCGATCGCGAAGTCGAGCTCCTCGATCGCCTCTTCCGGCGTGACATTGGGGATCACGGCGACTGGCGTCATCTGGTCCGAGTAAGGCGCGAAGACCTCGGCACTATAAATGTTCATCGCGCGGCAGGCGGCCCGACGAATCTCCTCGTCGCCGACGTTGCCGACCATCAGGCCCCAGGTCGGATAGATCACGCTGAAGTCGAGGCCGAGTTCATCCATGCGCTCATGCAGCAGCTTGGGAAAGATCACCGTCGCTCGATCCCGCGCGTCCTTCATCGGGATACCCCACCAGGGGGGTCTCACGACGCGGTTGTCGGTTCTCTCCTCGGGGGTCATGCCGTACCAGGCGAAGAGGCTGTTTTCCTCGACCCATTTCTTATACCGATCGACCATGGCCGTCCCGCCGACGCGTGCCAATACGTCGAAGACCGCGGGCTGGTACTCGACGTGATGCCCGTCTGAGTCGAGGATGGGATGGTCGAGCGATCGGCGGACCTGGGACGATCTCGTTAGGCTCTTTTCCTGGGGGCTCATGGCGCGCACTCCTCGTTGGAGAGCCTAGCGTTTCACGTTTGGCGCCCATAGCACCCTCTGGCCTACCCTCGGGTGGTTGATCGGGTCGATGAAAGCAGAGGAGATACGTCATGAGCCACGTAGCGCAGGAGATCCGCAGGCAGCTGGGCCACCCTGTGGTCGACGCCGACGGCCATGTGCTCGAGTCGGTGCCGCTTCTCGCGGAACATCTCCGCGAAGAGGCCGGGGCAGCGGCTACGGAGGTCTTCGTCGCGCAGGCGGGCTTCGTGACGATGCCCTCGGCGGACGATTATTGGGAGGAGAGCGAGGCGGAGACCCGCAGGCAGCGCCGCCCGGCGGCGCCTTGGTGGGGGAGTCCGACGAGTGCGCTCGACCGGGCCACCGCCTTCGTGCCCGCGCTGCTCGCCGAGCGGCTCGAGGAGCTCGGGCTCGACTTCTCGATCATCTATCCGAGCGTGGGTTTGATGTTCGCGCAGCATGAAGACGACGCGATGCGCATCGGGGGATGCCGTGCGCTCAATCGATATCTCGCCGAGCTGGTTGCGGCCGATCGTCAGCGTCTGACGGCGTCGGCGCTGATCCCGATGAAAACCCCTGGCGAGGCGATCGAGGGGATCGATCACGCGCTCGACGAGCTGGGTCTGCGCTGCGTCTCGATCGCGAGCTGGGTCCGTCGCAGTGGCCCGACGGGGCCCTGGGCTGACGTCTTCGGCATCGACTGCGATGAAGACTACGACCGCGTCTGGCGGCATTGTCTGGATCGCGGCGTCGCGGTCACCGCTCATGGGGGCAGCATGGGCTTCGGCTTCCGGCAGTCGCCCTCGCGGTATATGTTCAACCACGTCGGCCATTTTGCGGCGGCGAGTGAGGCCCTCGCCAAAGCGCTCTTCTTCGGGGGGGTGACGAAGCGCTTCCCGGAACTGCCCTTCGCATTCCTCGAGGGCGGCGTGGCCTGGGGCGCCCAACTTCTCGCCGACCTCCAGGGGCGCTGGGATAAACGGGGTGGGCCGAATATCGAGCAACTCGACCCGGCCCGCCTGGATCGAGCTCGATTTCACGAGTTGCTCTCGAAATACGGGGGGGTGGGCTTCGCCCGGCAAGATGCGCAGGACGATGCCACTCGAATGGGCTCGGCGCGTCCGGAGGAGCTCGACGAGTTCCATCTCTGCGGGATCGGCGAACGCGCCGATCTGGCGCGGCGCTTCGTGCCCTCGTTCTATTTCGGCTGCGAAGCGGACGACCCCTTCGTGGGACTCGCCTACGATGAGCGGCTGATCCCCGGTGGCGAGCCGCTCAAGCCGATCTTCGGTTCCGACGTCGGCCACTGGGACGTGACGGATATGCGTGGGGTTCTGCCCGAGGCGTTCGAGCTGGTCGAGAAGGGCATCCTCGACGCCGACCGTTTCAGGTCCTTTACGGCCGACAACGCGATCTCGCTGCACACGGCGCTGAACCCCGACTTCTTCGAGGGCACGACGCTCGAAAGCTATGCCCGAGCGCGTCGAGTCGCCTAATGGGTCGATCGCCCCGATGGATCGCCGCCGGCCAAGTGGCGAAGCGCGCGCGCTCCTCGACGCGCACGAGCGGATGCGATCTCAGAGTGCCGCGAGACGCGGCATGACCTCGTCCGCGAAGAGCTTGATGCTCTCGTATCCCTCGCCGCGCCAGTCGAGGCCAGAGGCGGGGCCGTTGACGACGAGCTCCGTGACGCCGAGCGAGGTCAGGGAGGGCGCGAGGCTCTCGAAGATCTGATCGGGATCGCCGATGAGTTCGTTATTTCGATAGGACTCGGGCGTCGGCGGCCCCGTCGGCGCTTGTGCCGGGCCGTCGGCCGATCCGACTCGGAGATTCGGATCCCCGAGCTCCTCTCGGATCTGCCGGTAAAAGTCCCATCGATAGAAATAACGCTCGCGGTTGCGTGCCCAGACCTGCTCGGGGTCCTCTCGGGTCGTGGTGATTGAAAAGCAATTGGAGACCCTTGCGTCGGCGGGGTCTCGACCGGCCTTGGCCCAGGCTTTGTGATAGGCGGTGTGGACCTCGGCCTCGACGGAGGCGGCCGCGAGGAAGGCGCCGTGTCGGCCCGCTCGTTCGGCCGCGGGAGCGGTCGTCGCGCCGACCCATAGAGGGGGGTGCGGAAGCTGGAGAGGTTCCGGCCGGACTTCGATATTCCGTAGGGAGTAGAAGCGGCCGTCGTAGTCGAAGGGACGCTCGGTCCAGGCGAGCTTGAGGACGTCGAGCGCCTCCTCCATGCGTGCGCCCCTCGTGCGCCGATCGATGCTGAGCGCCTCGTATTCGGCGAGGCTATGTCCCAACCCTACGCAGACGTCCAGGCGGCCGCCCGAGACGTGGTCGAGAACGGCCGTTTCTTGCGCAAGCTGAGCGGGATGGTGGAGCGGCAGGACGTGGAGGTAGGACCCGAGGCGAATGCGTGTGGTCCGCTCGGCGAGCTGGGTCAAGAAGACGGGAATCGAGGGCCCGTAGCCGTCGGGTTGGAAGAAATGTTCTTGGACGAGCACGGAGTGGAAGCCCATGGCCTCTGCCTCGCAGAGCAGCCAGAGCCCGTCCTCCCAGAACTCCTTCCAGGGGCGTTTCCGCGCCGGGTCATTTCGAAAGTCCAAGGTGAGAGAGACGTCCAAGCGCATCTTCCATCTGGCCGGTCGGTCTGTGCTCCGTTTCGAAGCACCAGACGTCGGGCGGGTTCAAGGCTTTTGATCAGATCTTATCGGTGCCGGCATGAACATGCCGCCAGGGCATCTTGTAATAGGCGTTGCAGGTGCCCGCGCAATGGTCCGTGTTTTGTCGGAGCTGGGGTCCTTAGCGCCGACTCTTGACCACCGGGAGCGCCAGGGGCCCGAGCATGTAGGGCAGCGGCATGAGTTCGATCGGGGCGTTGGGCGCTCTCTCGAGGGCCCCCGGTGGGAAACGGCCGAGCAGCGCGTTGAGGGCCTCGCCAGCTTCCATGCGCGCGAGGGCGGATCCGACGCAGAAATGAGGGCCGTAGCCAAAGGAAAGGTGTTGTTTGGGGTCGACGCGATCGAGCCTGAACCGGTCGGGGTCGTCGTAGACGCGCTCGTCGCGGTTGCCCGACGCGAGTCCTGCGATCACGCGCTCTCCCGCCTCGATCGGGATCCCGCCGAGCTCGGTGCGGCGCGTGCAGGTCCGGATCAGGTAGAGAACGGGAGGGTGAAGTCGGAGCGACTCTTCGAGGGCGACCTCGACCAAGCTCCGGTCGGCATGGACCGACGCGTAAAGAGAGGGATCTTCGAGCAAGACCCGGAGCAGGTTCCCGAGGAAGTCGCGGGTCGTCGCGGTTCCCCCGAGCACCAGGTTCAGCAGGATCATGCGGATCATCCGCGTGTCGAGCTCGGCGATCTCGAGGCCGCTGCGGAGAATGCGGAGGATCGTGTCGGTCTCGCGTTCGGCCTCCGCATCGTCGACCGCGACGTCGTGCTCGCGGGCGTGGATGAGCGAGTCGAGGAAATTGCTGAACTCGGGGAACGCGCCCTCGTAACCCACGCCGCATTCGGTTTCGTTGGTCACGGTAAGTGGGCTCAGCATGATCTCCTCGCTCCAGGCCGCGAGGCGATCACAGGAATCCCGATCGACCTCGAGCAGGGCGCCGATCACGCGGTTGGTGAGCGGCAGACTGAGTCCGGCGATGAGATCGCCGCCGCCCTGCCGGTCGATCTCGGCGAGCAGCTCGTTGGAGACCGCCCGGGCCGTCGGGCGCAGTCGTTCGACCACGCGTCCGCCCTGGGCGGCCGCGAAGGCGAGGCGCCGGACGGGAGGATGGACCGGCGGGACCAACTCGCCGATGCTCGCGTCGTGGAGCGGGATTTCGAGGCCGGTCGGGCGCATGCCGCCGGCGTTGGAGAACGTCTCCTGGTCTCGCAGGACGTGCTGGACGTCCGCGTAGCGGGAGACGTAGACGAAGTCGTTCGCCATCCGGGCGACCGGTGCAGTCTCCCGGAACGCCCGCATGAGTTCCCACATGTTCTGCGTCTGGGAGGCGTCGAAGGGGTCGAAGGTGAGCGACTCGTTCATGGCGTGAGCTCCGGCAGTCGAGCGGCGATCTCTTCGACACTCCAACGTTCACCCGCGCGCGCGATGGACTCTCGCCGCTCCGGCGGGGCCACGCGGACGATGCGCTCTCCCGCGACCTCGAAGACGCCACCCGAGATTGCCCCGCCCGTCCGACTGCAGAGGTAGACGGCGAGCGGCGACAGGTTATCCGCGGTTTGGATCCCGTACTCGCGGGCAACGTCCTCCTCGGTCCGTCCGTTTTCGTTCGTGATCTGATCGAGCCAGGCGTCGAGCATGCGGGTGCGGGTCGCGCCCGGCGAAAGGCAATTCACTGAAATCCCAGACCCTTTCAGCTCGTTGTGTTGGGTCAGGGTGAGGGAGAGCACGGCGGCCTTCGAGGCGGCGTAGGCCGCGACGCCCTCGGTCCCCTCCCAGGACGCGCCCGACGTCGTGTTCAGGATCATGCCCGAGCGCTGCGCGCGCATCAGAGGCAGGGCGGCGCGAAAACAGTTGAAGGTGCCGCGAACGTTGACCGCGAGGACACGGTCAAAGATCGCCGACGTGTGTTCGTCCAGGGCGCCGCGAAACTCGATGGCCGCGTTGTTCACGAGCGCGTCGACGCGGCCAAAAGCGTCGCGCGCCGCCGCGATGATCGACCGCGCGCCCACTTCGCTCGCGACATCCGCGTGGCTCGCGACGGCATGGCCGCCCACGGCCTCGATCTCCGCGACGACGGCGTCCGCCGGCCCCTCGCTCGTGTCTCGACCCTCGAGATCGGTCCCTCGGTCGTTGACCACGAGGCGCGCGCCCGCCTGCGCCATGGCGAGGGCGTAAGCCCGTCCGATCCCGCGGCCGGCGCCCGTGATGACGACCACTCGGTCCTCGAGTGCGCGCGGCTCGGCGCCCATCAGCTCGAGCTTCCCGCATCGGCCTTGGCCTGATCGAGTGCGTTTTGGATCACGCTATAGCCCTCGAGCGCCAGCCCATGACTGGTCCCATCCTGCATCAGGTTCCGAATCATCATGTTGAGGGCGACCCGTGTGTTGCGCAGCGTTGCGACGCTGCGCTCGGCCAGCATGGCGGCGAGTTCCCGAGCTCGGGGCAAGAGCGCGTCGGGCGCGAGGACCTCGCTCGCCACGCCGAGGTCGAGCGCTTGTTGGGCGCTCAGACGCTGCTCCGTCAGCAAAAAATATTTTCCGCGGTTCGGACCCAGGAGCATCGGCCAGACGAGATGGCTGGCGTCGCCGGGGACGACCCGGAAGCTCCCGAAATGGGCCGCGTCCTGGAAGTCGGCGGTGTCCGCGACGAGCACGAGATCACAGAGCACGGGGATCTCTGCGTGTAAGCGACAGGGGCCGTTGACCGCGGCGATCATCGGGACGTGGATGTCCAACAGGTTCTGGATCAACCGACGACCCTCGAGATAGGTCCGGTCCCACCCGGCGGGGCTCGTGTAATCCCAGTCGCCCGCCGAGATCTCGGTACACCAGACATCGCCGGTCCCGGTCAACAGAATGACCTTGTTCTCCGGGTCGTTGCCGATGTCGGCGAAGAGCAGCGGGAGCTCCGAGTGCATCGCCTCGTTCAGCACGAGGGGGCCGCCCTCGGTGTGCAGCGTCACCTCGAGGATGCCATCGCTTCGCTCGAGGCGGGCGCAGGAATATCGGTCCTGATAGGTCGAGAGCTCGATCAATGGGGCGTCCTCTCTGGTTTCTCCGGAGGCCCGTGGGGCCGGGGATATCTGGGGCGTATGGAGCGGTCAGAGTCGTAGGGGGAGCCGCTCCAGCCCTCGGAGCACGAGGCTGTCACGATAGGCGAGTGGTCCGTCGCCGAGTTCGAGCTGCGGGAAGCGGGCGATGAGCGAGCCGAACATGATCTGGAGTTCACTCCTGGCGAGCGAAGCGCCGAGGCAGACGTGGGAGCCGCCGCCGAATCCAAAATGCTGGGGTGCTCGGCGCTGGACGTCGAACCGGTCGGGCTCGTCGAAGACGCGGGGGTCGCGCGTCGCGGCACCCGTGAAGATCGAGCAGACCTCGCCCGCCCGAATGGGCGTGCCGTCGAGCTCGAAGTCCGCGTTGCTGACGCGCTGGACGAGCTGATTCGATCCGTCGTAGCGGAGCATCTCCTCGACCGCGTTGCGGATCAGGCCTGGCTCGCGGCGCAGCAGCGCGAGCTGATCGGGATGCCGCAGCAAGGCGAGCATGCCGAGCCCGATCATGTCCGCGGTCGTCTCGTGCCCGGCCTGGATCATCAGCACGCAGAGCGCCACGAGCGGGTCGTCGCCGAGGGGCCCTTGCTCGTCTCGACACTGCACGAGAATCGTCATCAGATCGTCTCGAGGGTGACGCCGCCGATCGGCGATCTGCTCGAGGAAATAGTCGGTGAACCCCGCGGTGGCCGCCTCACCCTTGGCTTCGACCTCGGGTGTGATCCCCGAGACGTCACCGCGGCGAGCGAAGTCGTAGAGCCAGCCGTGGAAGATGCTCAGGTCCTCGCCGGGGACGCCGAGGATGCGGCAGATCACCGCGGTCGGGAGCGCGAAGGCGAGGTCCTGGACGAGGTCGACTTCGCGGGCCTCCGCCGCCCGGTCGAGCAGGTCGTCGACGACCTCTTGCATCAGTGCGTGGTAGCGCCCGACCGCGCGCGGCGTGAAGTGACGGGCGAGCATCGCACG
>Ga0315331_10001186_pt1 | contig 19396 bp, 15 predicted proteins | sample M160m34915metaG_FD_203456 | JGI IMG/M metagenome (GOLD analysis project Ga0315331, IMG submission 203456) | Ammonia-oxidizing marine archaeal communities from Monterey Bay, California, United States - M1 60m 34915 | ecosystem: Environmental > Aquatic > Marine > Intertidal zone | place: USA...
CCGAACCCACGGGACCGACGACCCCCAAAGAGCTGCCAGCGGGAACCTTGAGCGACACATCCGCCAGCGCGGGCGCCCGTCCATCCTGCCCAAAGCTGAAGGAGAGCCCTCGGAATTCGATCTCCCCGTCGAGTTCCCCCGGATCGACCGCGTCCGCTCGGTCCCGAATCGTCGGCTCGACGTTGAGGATCTCATCGATCCGCTGCATGGCAGAGGCGCCCCGCTGCAGCAGGCTGACCGAGTAGCCCAGCATCATCGTCGGAAACGTGAGCTGTCGTGCGTAGATCGTGAACGCGAAGAGAGATCCCGCCCGCAGCTCCCCCGCCGCGATCATGTCGAGTCCCACGAAGAGGACCATGCCGAGCCCCGCGGCCGGCAGCAATCCCGTGATCGCGGGCATCGAGGCGCTGGCCCTCACCAGCTTCAACTGACGCTCACGCAGGTGATCGTTCGCGTCTCCGAATCGCGCGGCCTGATCCCGCTCCATCGCGTACGCCTTGACGACGCCGATGCCCGCGATGCTCTCCTGCACCAGATTCGACATCGACGCGAGGGACTCCTGGGCCGCGAGGCTCCGCCGGAAGAGTCGTGCGCCGATCATGCGCGAGACCACGATGAAAAGCGGATAAGGGATGACCATCAGCAGCGCGAGCTTCAGGCTGTAGGTCGACATGAAGAAGAAAGCGCCCACGAAGAGGATCGGGCTCTGGGCAACCGACAAGAGGCCCGGACCGAGCAGCAGTCGGACCGAGTTCAGATCGTTGACGCAGCGACTCATCAGATCGCCGGTGCGCCAGTTGAAATAGAAGGACTGCGGCTGCTTCTGGAGATGCGCGAAAAGATCGTTGCGGATCTCGTACTCGACCTCTCTCGCGGCGTCGAAGACCAATTGACGACTGAAGAAGCGCAGTACCCCGCCCGCCAGGGCCAAGCCGAAGAGAATCCAGCAAAGGCGCACGACCGCCTCGGAGGAGACCTCGGGATCGATCAACCCGTCCACTGTCCGCCCGACCATCATCGGAATCGCGTTGAATACAAGCGTGTAGGCCACCACGGCCACGAACCAGATGAGGTAGTAGCGCCAGTTGCGCCGCAGGTAGACGGCGAGTCGGCGCAGCGCGTGACGAACCGGCTCCGAGGACTCGACTTGATTCGATTCCAGGTCGTCGCTCACCGGCCCATCCTCGCCGCGAGTCGCTCGCGATCCCAGCCGAGGAACCAGCCCAGCAACGCCACCTGATGCCAAAGCAACGTTCGTCGAAATCCGCGCGCGCGGTATCGCCGAGAGGACGTCATCGCCCGCAGCGGAAGCCGACCCAGTCGACCCGCTCGTCGGATCCCCCGGACGAGATCGAGATCTTCCATGATCGGCACGTTCGGAATTCCGCCCATCTGCTCCAACACTTCTCGGCGCACGAAGAGCGCCTGGTCACCATAGGGAAGTCCGAGCAAGGCCACGCGCACTCCGACCCACCACTGCACCCAGCGCTCCCACTTCCCACGCTCCAAGAATTGAAAAGTGAAGGCCCCACCCGCCACACCGGGGTCGGACATGAGCTTTTCCACTTCTGAGGACCAGCCCGGCTCGAGCCGGGTATCGGCGTGCAGAAAGAGCAGGATCTGCCCCTGCGCGGCTCGACTCCCCAGGTCAAGCTGCGCTGCCCGGCCGCGCGCATGCCCCGGCCCTCCGGGTAGCGAAAAAACGCGTGCTCCGGCCTCCCGCGCAAGGCGACGGGTCTGGTCCCGACTGCCGCCGTCCACCACGAGCACTTCGACCGGACCCGACGCATCCCCCCCATGATCCTCGGCCCGGCTCTCCCGGGGCGTCCGATCGCAGGCACTCTCCACGGCCGCCACGATCCATGCCGCCTCGTCCAGCGCAGGGATCACGACCGAAATTTTCACCGCCGCAGGCTAGCCCGTAACCCGCGCCCCTGCTCCATGCCGTCCCTGAGGCCCTCGCGGGCCGCCCGGACCGTTCCGCGCCAAGCTCGATTGACTGCCCCGGAACCTTGGCTTATCACTCGCCCGTGGCACGATCCCCCGACGACCCCAACGCGCTCGCGGACGGCGCATTCAGCCAGACCTCTGCACCGGCCTACGCCGCCGCGGGGGTCGACCTGGATCACGACGAATCCTTCATCGACGACGTGAAGGAAATCGCGAAGGGGACCTTCCGTCCAGAGGTCCTCAGCTCGATCGGCGGCTTCGCCGGAATGTTCAAGGCGCCCGAGCGCTACCAGGACCCGATCTTCGTCGCGGCAACGGACGGCGTCGGCACCAAGCTCAAGCTGGCCGCAAAGATTGGCCGCTACGACACGATCGGAATCGACTGCGTCGCCATGGTCGTCAACGACCTGGTCGTGCAAGGCGCAGAACCCCTGATTTTTCTGGACTACCTGGCCATGGGAGATCTCGACAAAGAGACCGCAGCAGACGCCCTCCGCGGGATTGCCGAGGGCTGCAAGCGGGCGGGGGCGGCCCTGTTGGGGGGCGAGACGGCCACGATGCCTGGCGTCTACGCGAAAGGGGAGCTGGAGATCGTCGGATTCAGCGTCGGGGTGGTCGAGCGAAACGGGGTCATCGACGGCTCCACGATCTCGGACGGGGACGTGCTGATTGGTCTCGCCTCGAGCGGATTCCACAGCAACGGCTACTCGCTGGTCCGATCCGTCCTCGACGCCGGCCTTGAATCGGGGCGGTTCGACCTCTTCGAAGAGCCTCCCGGGATGCGCACCACCCTGGCCAGCGCGCTGATCGCGCCCACGAAAATCTACGTCAAGCCCCTTCTGAACCTGATCCGCGACTTCGACATCCACGGCATGGTGCATGTCACGGGCGGCGGGTTCGACGGCAATATCCCTCGGGTCTTGCCCGCGGGTGTGCGCGCACGGGTCGATACCCAGGCTTGGCCCCGACCCGACGTCTACGAGTGGGTCGCCCGAGAGGGGAAAATCCCGGAAACCGAGATGCTCCGCGTCTTCAACTGCGGAATCGGGATGATCGTCGTGGTCCCTGAGGCCTCTGCAGAGGAAGTGCTGCACCGCTTGCCGGGATTGGGAGAGCGCGGCTACCGAATCGGCACGATCGAGCGAAAGAAAGAGAACGAGGCCCCGATCCTCTTCGACCCCGGCTTTCTCGGAATCGACCCGACCGACCCGACCCGCTGAGCCCCGCGGCCCGTCGCGCCGGCCCATCCCGACCCTGCGAAGAGACACGGAGCGGTGCCCATGGTCGCGATCCCTCAACTCGACCCCAGTGAGGCCCCCCGCGCGCGACGCTGGGACGCCCTCATCCTGGGCAGTGGCCTATCCGCCCTGGTCGCTGCCGCCCGCATCAGCGCGGCCGGCCAGCGGGTGCTCGTCGTCGAAGAGGAGGCCCGGGCCAAGCTGCCCGCCACGCTGAAGGAGCCCTTCTTCCTGAGCGGCTTACGGGATCAGGGAATCCTCGACGCGACGCTCCGAACCCTCAACGTGCCGCTCATCGACAGGCGCCGCATCGCGAACGAGCGACTGGCCTACCAGGTGGCGAAGGACCCGTACCGGCTCGACGTCGGACAACCGCTCCTCATGGCGGAGGAGTTCGTCTCCTGGGGCCTCGCCAAACCCGACGAAGCCCAGACGCTGGTCCGACGCCTCGTCGAGGCCTCCGAGATCGAACGCACCCTCCTCTTCGAATCCCCCTTCGTGCGGATCGGTCGGCGAAGCGCGAATACCGGGGCCTCTCCGGCGCGGGCGACGCCCACCCCGGCTGCCCAACCTCACCGCCGAGGCCTCCCCGGCGAAGTCGCCGAGATCACAGGCCCCCTGCGCGAGCTTCTGGACGCCCAGATCCGAGCACTCTCGAACCTCGCCACACGCATTCCATCACCCGAGGCGCGCGCCCGCCTGTGGGGCCTCGGATTAGCGGGGGGAGCCGGTTTCTCCGACGATCCGCCCTGGCTCCTCGACCTGCTCCGCAAGCGCTTGACCTCGCTGTACGGCGACATGCGGCGGCTGCCCGGAGCGTTCGAGCTCGTACAGGTCTCCGGACAGCCAGGCATCCGCGTCATCCAGAGTGGCGAGATCTGGTTGGGGCGCGCACTCGTCATCGCAGCGGCACCCTCCGCGCTGCGCGACGCCCACGGCTCAGACCCACGCCGACCTGCCCCGGATCAGCTGGCTCCAGCCGCGCAACGGGCCTATCGCGCCGTCGGCCTCTTTCGCATCTCGACCGAGAGTCTGCCCGAAGGCATGGGCGCCCGGCTGATCCTGCCCGGTTCGACGGGGACAGACACACGGCCCTCCCCCACTCTGACCGTGACCGCTTTCCCCTCCCAAACCCACCCCCAGCGCGTCGACCTGATCGCGCGGGCCGTATTGACCGACGTAACCCCAGCGGAGCTCGACGAGCGCCTCGCGGCCTTTCGCAACGAAGCGGCGGGGCGGATTCGGGCACTGATGCCTTTCTCGGGCGACGGTCTCGAGAGCGTGGACGTCGACCTGCCGATCTGGGACAGCGACGACGGCTGGCTCGAGGACCCCGCGCAGGACGGGGCCTGGCCCGCAGAAATCGACTTGCGGATATCCTCGAAACCCCAGACCTATCATCTCGACCGGGCAGCCGCCGCGGGACTCGGATTCGAGGGCGATTTGCTGCTCGGCTGGCGCGGCGGCGATGCTCTCGCCCGAGCACTCGGCTGATCAAAACCGACCGCCCTTCACGCCGAGGAGATACGGCAACCTCTTGGAAACCCAAAGCGAAATCGACCCGACGTCAGCCGCGATCGGCTCCACGCCGACCTCCGCCCCGTCTCATTGGGCCGCCCTCGGTCGCCTACTCGCAAGCTCCTTGTCCTATTGGAAGACGATCGGCTTCGTCCTCGCCTGCGGCGGGGCCCTCGCCTTCGTCCGATACCTACGCGCCTACCTCGTCAAACCCCTTACGGACGATGTCCTCCTCCCCCTCGGCCGCAAGGAGATCGCGCTCGACGGCCTCGAGCCGACCCTCCTGCACCTCGGCCTGATCCTCGGAATCACGATCCTCGCGCAGCCCATCATGGTCTTTCTACGCGCGTATTGGTCGCACTGGATCGTCGCCAGCGTGCGACGAGACGTCGACCAGGCCGTCGCTGCAAGATTCCTCGCCGTCCCCCTCTCCGCCCACCGAAGCGGAACGAGCGGGGACCTGCTCTCGCGCGCAATCGCCGACGCACAGCTCTCCTGCCAGGCGGTCCTGCTCATCTACACCCAGGTCCTGCTGCACCTCCAACTCTTGATCGGCGGGCTCATCGCGCTCTTCCTCGCGAGCTGGCAGCTGGCTCTCGTCACGATCTTCACGATGCCCCCGCTGCTCATCGTCGTCGCTTATTTCGGGAGCCGCGTCCAAAATCAGACCCGGCGCCGACAGCAGACCCAGAGTGACCTCTCTCAGCGGCTCGTCGCGATCCTCTCGGGCATCAAGGTGATCAAGGCCTTCCAGGGACAAGAGCTCGAGGAAGAGGCCTATCGCCTCGAGGAGGGCAAGTTCTTTCGGCGCAACATGAAGGTCGTCGGCAACGGCATCGCCGCCCGCGCCGCCGGCGAATTTCTGAATCCACTGGCTGCCATCGCGGTCCTCGGCCTCGGTTTTTGGCTGAGCCAGCGCGGTCTGTGGGGCCTCTCCGTCGGAACACTCGGCTGGTTCGCGGGGATCCTGCTCACCGCCTACAGGCCGCTCAAGGGGCTGATCCAGGCCTACTCGAAGCTCATGGAGTCGGCGGCGGGTGCCCAACGGCTCTACGAAGTACTCGACGCCCCAGGCGAGCCCGTGGACCCGCCCAACGCCCGGACGCTGTCGGGCCTCCACCATCGCATCCGCTTTCGCGACGTCCACTTCGACTACGGCGAGCGCCCGGTTCTGGCGGGCATCGACCTCGACGTCGCGCCCGGCGAGGTCATCGCCGTCGTCGGTCGTACCGGGGCGGGCAAATCGACCCTCGCCGACCTCGTGCTGCGTTTCCATGACCCGACGCGGGGCGCGATCGAGATCGACGGGGTCGATCTACGCGAGATCGCTCGCAGCTCCTTTCTCGACGCAGTCGCCGTCGTCACCCAGGAGCCTTTCCTCTTCGACGTTTCGGTCTTCGAGAATATCCGGTACGGCCGACACGATGCGTCCGAGGCCGAGGTCCACGCCGCCGCTCGCGCGGCGTCGGCGGAGGAATTCATTCAAGCGCTACCGGAAGGCTACGACACGCCCGTGGGAGAATTCGGGCTTCGGCTTTCGGGCGGGCAACGTCAGCGCTTGACCATCGCACGGGCGATCCTCGCGGATCCCGCGATTCTCGTCCTGGACGAGGCGACGAGCGCCCTCGATGGTCCAACCGAAGCTGCCGTCCAGCGGGCGATCGAAGGGCTTCGCGGAGAGCGCACGATCTTCCTGATCGCTCATCGGCTCTCGACGATCCGCCAGGCCGACCGAATCGTGGTGCTCGACGAGGGGCGGATCGCTCAAATCGGCGATCACGCGGCCCTCCTCGCGCGCCCCGGCCTGTATCGCGAGCTCGCCGGAGTCGAGGAAAGCCCCTCAGCCTGAGGCCTTCGAGACCGTCCGACGCTCCCAGTGCTTCGCGTATTTCAGGAAGACGTAGAACGCACTCGCGCAAGCGATCACGAAGCCCGGCAGACCGTCCCGAAAGCCCTGCTTCAAGACGTAGGCACGCAAGAAACGGGCGGGCGGACGCAACACGAGGTCCCGCAGGCGCGCGGGCTTTCCTGCGGCCGCCAAAGCCTGAGCCGCTTGTTCACTAAAGAATTGGATGCGATCCACCTGATCCGCGAGATCGCGGTAGCTGTAGTGCTCGAGTTCGCCCGAGAGAGAAGCGACCGCGCCGTCCACCTCGACTCGTCCATGGGGATCCGAACCGACGAAACGTGCACGGGATCGACGAAAGAGTCGCAGCTTCCAGTCCGGAAAGAAGTCCCCGTGATGGATCCAGCGCCCCAAATGGAACGTCACTCGGTTCAGCCGGTAGGCGACAGGCAGCGTACTCTCCTCGCGCCCGTCCACGCTCTGCAAAGCCGCCTCCAGCGACGACCGCAGTGGCGAGGGCACGACCTCGTCGGGGTCGACAATGAGGACCCAGTCGTGCTTGGCGAGCCCAGTGCAATAGCGCTTCTGCTCGACATCGCCCTGGTAGAGCCGAGTTTCGACCCGATGCGCCAGACGACGAGCCACCGCTTCCGTGCCGTCTCGACTGCGGGAGTCGACCACGACCACCAGCTCGTCCGCCCAGGCGAGCGCCGCCAGACAGCGTTCGAGTTCTGCCTCCTCGTCGCGCGCGAGCAGACAGACCGAAAGCGGCAGCCTGCTGCCGCGCGACACCGAGGGCACATTCGCGGCGGAACTCATCCCCTCAGCCGCTCGACCGAACGCACGCCCTTGACCTTTCGAATTTCGCGCATCACGGCGTTCAGGGTCTTTGCGTCGTGGACCCACAAGTCGAAGGTCTGCTCAGCGGAACGCCCGACCTCGTCGCCGGACGAGACGCGGGCCGATCCGATGTTGATTCCCGCGGCCGAGATCGTGTTCGTGATCTTCGCGAGCATCCCGGGCTCGTCCCGGGACAACACACGGATCGCGATCGCCCGCCGGGTTTCGATATCCGCGTCCCATTCGACCTCGATCCGTCGGTCCGGATCCAATGCGAAGACCTTCACACAAGCGCGATTATGAACGGTGACGCCCCGGCCCCGTGTGACGAAGCCGATGATCTCGTCTCCGGGCAAGGGCTCGCAGCAGCCGGCGAAGCGAACGAGAACGTCCGCGGTCCCCGACACGCGGACACCCGAGGACGAGCGCCGGCGCTCGCGCTGGAAGAGGCGCCGAATCCGGCGAGGCACCACCTTCGCCCCAGCAGGTGCCTGCTCCTCCTCGAGCGCCTCTTGTCCTCCCAGCCGGCGTGCGAGAACACCGGCCGCGATCTTGCCGTAACTGATCGATGCAAAGAGGTCCTCAGTCGAGTTTCCACCGAACTCGCCGACGACATAACGATCGAGACTTCCATCCTCCTGGACCCGAGACAAGGTCAGTCCGACTTTCCTCAGCTCTCGGCTCAAGATATCTCGGCCGAGATCGATGGCGCGCTCCTTCCCGGCCTGCCGGATCGAATGACGGATATGGTTGCGCGCCTTGCTCGAAACGGAGAATTCGAGCCAATCCTTTCGAGGAATTTGGTTCGCGCTCGTGACGATTTCGACCGTGTCTCCATCACGCAATTTCTGACGCAGAGGGACCAGCCGACCGTTCACCTTCGCTCCCGCGCAATGCGAACCCACTTCACTATGGATGGCATACGCGAAGTCGACGGGGGTCGCTCCCACCATCAAGTTGATCACTTCTCCGGTCGGCGTAAAAACGAAAACCTCGTTTGGAAACAGGTCGAGCTTCACGGCATCCAGGAACTCGTGGGGATCGGAAAGTTCCTTCTGCCACTCCACGAGTTGTCGGAGCCAGTCGAATTTCGAGTCATCGTCGGCCGCGCCGACCCGGCCCTCCTTGTATTTCCAATGCGCGGCGATCCCCAACTCGGCGTCGCGATGCATCTCCGAGGTACGGATCTGCACTTCCATCCGCTCGCCGAATTCCCCGATTACCGTCGTGTGCAGCGACCGGTACCCGTTTGGCTTGGGTAGCGCGATGTAGTCCTTGAAGCGCCCGGGAACCGGGGACCAGATCGAGTGAACCTGACCTAGCACCGCATAGCAATCTTCGATGCGCTGCTCGACCACGATCCGAAAGCCAATCGCGTCGTAGATTTGCTCGAGCTCGAGGTCCTGGCTCCGCATCTTCGCATAGATCGACGAGATGTCCTTGACGCGCCCTCGGACCTCGCAGGAGATCCCCACCTCCGCCAGCTTCGCAGAGATGATCCCGATCACGTTCTCGATGTACTCTTCACGCTCTTCTCGAGAGAGCGAGAGCTGCGCTTCGAGTTCTTCGGCCGACTCGGGTTCGAGGCAGCGGAAGGAGAGATCCTCGAGCTCCTGCTTCATCCAATACACGCCCAAGCGATGCGCCAGAGGGACATAGATGTCCATCGTCTCCTGAGCGACTCGCCGACGACTCTCCTCCTTCATGTATTGAATCGTCCGCATATTATGCAGACGATCGGAGAGCTTGATCATCAGGATGCGGATGTCCTCGGACATCGCGACGAGCATCTTGCGGAAATTCTCGGCCTGCTGCTCTCGCGCGCTTCTGAACTCGATCCGCGCGATCTTCGTGAGTCCCTCCACGAGGAACGCCACCTTCTCGCCGAAGAGCCGCTCGATCTCGTCCCGAGTCGTCAGCGTGTCCTCGAGCGTATCGTGGAGCAGACCGGCGATGATGGTGTCTTCGTCCACGTTCAGATCGAGCAGAATGCCCGCGACCTCGAGCGGATGGATCAGATAGGGCTCGCCGGAAAGACGCTCCTGCCCGTCGTGCACTTTCGCCGTGAAGACATAGGCCCGCTGCAGCCGCTCCAGATCGGCCTGCGAGTCGGAATCGAGCATCCGGTCAGCGATGTCGTTGAAGCGCAGCATACGAAGGCCTTGCCTCGGGCAGATGAAATGAAAACGCGAGTTTTTCCGGCAAGTTAGAGATAACCTGTCGCGTCAAAGCGTACCCTTAGGATGCCCCCTGAGCAACGCGCAGCCGGATCAGACCCCCAGCCCGCGCGCCTGCCAACGCTCCAGGACGACCGAGCGACCGTGGGCCTGCGCGATCTCGTGCTCTCGCCCATCCCGAACTGCAGAGAGGACGTCGAGAAGCTCTTCGACGGCGAGGTCGAGGTCGTCGTTGACGATGGCGAAGTCGAAATGTTTCGCCGCCGCGAGTTCGCGATCCACCAGCGCCATTCGCCGGGCAATAACGGGATCCGAGTCGGTCTGCCGGTTTCGAAGCCGTTCCTCGAGGACGGGCAGGCTCGGCGGCAGTAGAAAAACCAAGCACGCGTCGGGCATCCGCTCACGCACCTGCTCTGCACCCTGCACCTCGATCTCGAGGACGACGTCTCGCCCTGCATCGATGGGGGCTTGGATGGCCGCCCAGCTCGTCCCGTAGAGGTTGCCGTTGTACTCCGCATGTTCGAGAAAGGCCTGCTCGCGGACCATCGCGAGGAATGCCTCCTCGTCGACGAAGTGGTAGTCGGCTCCGTTACGTTCGCCGGTTCGCGGCGGGCGCGTCGTATGGGAAACCGAGAGGGTGAGCGTCTCGTCCTTTCCCAGAATGCGGCGACAGAGCGTGGTCTTCCCGGTACCCGACGGCGCCGCGATCACAAAAACGTGCCCCTGACCCGCGCGACGCATTACTCGCCGTCGCCCCCAACGAAGTCGGGCGCGAGGCGCGCCGCGATCGTCTCCGGCGTGATCGCCGAGAGAATCACATGGTCGCTGTCCGTAACGAGAATCGAGCGTGTCCGCCGACCCTCCGTCGCATCGATGAGTTTGCCCCGCCGACCTGCTTCCTCACGTAGACGCCTCATCGGGGATGAGCTCGGCGAGACGATCGAGACGACACGGACCCCCGTAACGAGGTTCCCGTAGCCGACGTTCACCATCGTCGGCGCGACCGCCACATTCCGATCGCGGGGCCCCTCCTCGGCTCCCGAGACCTTCGCGGCTCCGACAGGGTCACTCAATGTTCTGCACCTGCTCGCGGATTCGCTCCAGCTCGGTCTTGAGCTCGACCACATCCTGGGCCAGGGGCGCGTCACTGGCCTTCGAACCGACCGTATTCGCCTCGCGACCGAGCTCCTGAAGCAGGAAATCGAGACGTCTTCCCACTGGCGCGCCCGGGCCCGCCGAAGCGAGCGTCTCGCGAAATTGTTCGACGTGACTCCTCAGCCGAACGAGTTCCTCCGTGATGTCGAGCCGGTCCGCCGCGATCACGATCTCTTGATGCAACCGCGCCTCATCTAGAATTCCCACGTCTCTCTGGATCTGCTCCGCGCGTTTTCGCAACCGCTGTCGAGCGACCTCGACCACTTCCTCGGCACGGGCCTCGAAGCGTGCTGACAATTCGTCGATCGTGGCGAGTCGGCCTTCGAGTTCGGACGCGAGCGCAGCGCCTTCCGTCGCGCGCATCGAGATCAGCGCTTCGATCGCGGTCGCGACCGCTTCCCCGGCAGGTCCGTACAGCGACTCCGCATCGGCCACGGTTTCCACCAATCGCGTGACACCGGGCAGCCCCATCAACGAAGAGACGTCCAGCGCGCCTTCGAGGGCATATTCCCGCTGCAGGCGCCGAGAGGCCTCTACGTAGCCGGCCGCCATCTCCTCGTCGATCTCGAGTGTCGAACCGGCCCCCTCCGCGACCAAGCTCACGACAACATCGACCTTGCCTCGCGAGAGCGCCGACTGGACGTGCTGCCGCAGGGACGATTCCCTCTCAGAGAGCGACTGGGGCAACCGAATCCGCAGGTCCAGATGTCGATGGTTGACGCTCCGAGCCTCGACCTCGATCGTGACGCCAGCCGCCTCGCCCTTCGCGCGCCCGAACCCCGTCATGCTGTGAATCACATTTACTCCTCATCGCCCTGCACACATGCCCAGGCATCCAATGCCGCGGGCAGACGGGACAGCAACTCCTCGACCCCGACGGCCGCGGTTCCCACTTTTTCTACGGCCACCGAACCCGCCGCATTGGCGACGATACAGGCCTCCAGCAGCGTCGCACCCGCCGCACGAGCGAGGCCGAGCGCCGCCGCCGCGGTGTCGCCCGCGCCCTGCACGTCGAAGACCGCCACGGGGCGTGTCGGAACGTCGAACGCACCTCCCTCCCCGCCCAGCGCGCTCATGCCCGCAGCACCTCGCGTCACGACGATGTCGCTTCCGGCGAGCTCCGCCCGAAGCTTCTCGAGCACGCTCGCCCGCCCGGTGGTCTCGGAAATCGATCGACCCAGCATTTGCGTCGCCTCGGACCAGTTGGGCTTCACCAGACTCGCGCCTCGGAAGCGCCGGAGCTCCGTCTTCGGATCGGCCAGGACGGGTCGACCGACGTGCCCGGCCAGCGCGATGATCCGGGCCGCCAGCCCGTCTGCGAAGAGCCCTTTTTCGTAATCCTCGAGGATCACCACGTCACAGTCCGGCAGTCGCACCTCGACCGCCTCGAGCAATGCCGCCGAAGCCTCACGACCCAACGCGCCCCCCTGCTCCCGATCGAGCCGAAGCAGCTGACGAGACCCCGCAACGACCCTCAGCTTATGCGTCGTGGCACGGTCTTCGACCTCGATCGTGCCCCCTTCGTCGATTCCGATCCCGCGCAACCGGTCCCGAAAGACGCGGCCCTCGGCATCTCGTCCGAGGCAGCCCACGAGTTCACAGGACGCGCCCAGGGAGACCACGTTGCGTGCGACGTTCCCTGCGCCACCGAGCTCCTGGGGGGCCTCGCGAACCCGCACGACGGGCACGGGGGCTTCGGGGCTCATCCGCTCCACCTGACCCAGCCGGTACTCGTCCAGCATCAGATCTCCGACGACGAGCACCGTCTTTTCACGCCATCGCCCGACGATCGCCTCAAGCGCGTCGCAATCCATCGAACTCATTCGACTCCCACCCCTCCCGACCCGGCCGCATCCATTCAACCGTCGCCCATACCGCCGAGTGGTACTCGGGCCAAAGCATCGGCCAGCGTCGGCTCCGACGGGCAGCCGCGAAGATGCCACAGGAGGAGCCCGTAGCGCTGGGCGAGCCGGGCGCGGGCGCGGGGAGAGAACACCGCTGGAAGCGAAAGCAGTACCAGGCCGAGAATCCCCCGAACCGCCCGCAGGGCGCAGACGAAACGTGCGATCGAGGGCCCTCGCCAACGCGAGAGAAAGCGATAGAGCGATCGGTGGTATTCGATTCGCGTCGCCAGCGGCGCGCGCCGCTTACTGCTCGCGCCGAGCGCGTGTCGCGCGACCAGGCTTGGACAGTAGACGACTCGAAGACCCGCTTCGCGCACCCGACCACAATAATCGGTCTCCTCGAGAAAGAAGAAGAACCCCTCATCCAGCAACCCGACCTCCTCGACGCACCCCGCGCGTAAAAAGAAGACGGCACCCCGGATCGCCTCGACGTCCCGCGCTGCGCCGACCTCTGGGCGATCCGAAGGCGCGACGAGGCGTTCCGATACCCAGCGCACGGCCCGATCCGAGAAAAGCTCGGTCGCCAGCCCGGGCATCGCGTGAACCGAGCGCTGTGCTCGACCGTCGCTGTGGACCAGCGCCGGACCGAGGACCCCGACCCCCTCTTCCGCGTCGAGCCGGGCAACCGCCCCTTCGAGCAACGCACGATCGACCTCCACGTCGCTGTTCAACAGCAATACGTGACGCCCCCGGCACAATCGGAGACCCACGTTCATCGCGGCCGCGAAGCCACGATTACGGCGACTCGCCACGACCCGGGGTGCCAGCGCCGACTCGAGGGCACAAGCCACGCTCTCGTCCCGGGACCCATTGTCGACGACGATCACGTCCAGGTCGAGATCGAGCCCCTGGGCCAACGAGCGCTCGATCGAACGCAGGCAGGCTCGCAGCTCGGGCGCCGTCTCGTAGCTCGCAATCACGATCGACAGATCACTCACTCCGATGCGCTCCTAGCCCGTTCGTCCAGGCGAGGGGGCTCGCGAAGGAGCGCGCGTGCGGTCGCCTGCCGAGCCTCATCGACCCCAATCGTGCGTAAGCAGCGGTGATCGATCGGACATTCGCGTCGATAACACGGGCGGCAATCGTGCTCGGTCTCGAGCACCTCGATGCTCGACAGATTATCTGCGGTCTTGGAGACCGAGGTCGGCCCGAAGAAGATCACGCTGGGCACACCGAAGGCCGCCGCAACGTGACGAGCGCCCGCGTCGTTTGCGACGAGCGCCCGAGCTTCGCGCAGGAGCGCTTTCAATCCACCGACATCGAGCGTCCCGTCCAGCACGGTCGCGGACCGTTCCATCGCCGAGTCCACGGCTCGCAAACGCTCACTCTCTCCCGGCGCCCCCAATAAGACGACCTCCTGGCCAAGTTCGATGAGGTGATCGGCGAGCGCTGCGTAGCGCTCGACGGGCCAGCACTTGGCCGAGCCGAAGCTCGCACCCGGCGCGATGACGACCCACCTTGTCCCCCTCCGCGACTCGGGGGAAACGCCCGCCTGTTCGAACGCGTCTGCTAGCCGAGCCTCCTCCCGGGCGGTCACGGCGAGGGTGAGCGTACGGTCGCCGGAGTTCGCTCCGAGGGCCGCCATCAGCTTCAGCACGAATCGCTCGCGCGAGACCATCCGGCGGCGTCCCCACTCCGCGGGGGCCGTCACCACGCGGTCGAGCAGCCAACGACGCAGGGGGTCCCGCGCGAAGCCTACGACCTCCCGCACTCGTCCGAACCGCATCAATAATGCGGACGAGATCGACTCGGGCAGCACGACCCCCAGGTCGAAGTCCTCCGACGCCACGCGCCGGATGTCCGCACGCCAGCCCGCCAGGCCTCCTCCACGAGAAGCCAGCGGCCAGATCGCGTCGACCAGCCCCGAACCCTCGAGCAGCGGGGCCAGCGTGCTCGGAACCTGTGCGACGATCCGGGCCTCGGGGTGAGCATGGCGCAGCGCCCGCAATCCGGGCGTCGCCATCACGACGTCCCCGAGCCAATTGGGGCAGCGCACCAGGATCCGCCGGACAGGCCGCTCGCCTGGTTCGCGTCTCATCGACTCAGCTCCCCGGGCCGACGAGCAAGGCGTCCGAGACCGAGCCACGACCGTCCCCTGCGTCGCGGGACGCCCGCAGCAGTTCCCGGACCAGGTCCGCTACGGAACCCGGCGAGATCGCGCGCATACATGCGGGGTCAGCACAGCCCCGGCGGCAGGGGCTGCAAGGCAATGGCACCCGAAGGCGCCGGGAGGGCGAGCCGCGCCAGGGGGCGTTCTGCGCCGGATCCGTCGGCCCCACCAGTTGGACGACGGGGACCCTCGCGAGCGAAGCTGCGTGGAGCGGTCCCGAATCGGCGGCCACGAAGACTGCGGCACGGACCTGCAACGCGAGCAGATCGTCGAAGGAACGCGTCTCCGGGGCCAGCACCAATGCCCCCTCGGCTCGGCGAACGATGTCCTCCGCCAGACTGCGTTCGTGTCGACTGGGCCCCGCCGCGATCCAGACCTCGAACCCCGAGGCCGAAAGAGACTTCGCGACCTCGCTCCACCCTCCGGGCGCGTAGCGCTTGTGTCGGGCTCCAGCGCTGCTCCCGGGATGCAGCAACACGAAGCCGCGGCTGCGCTCCCGGCCGGCCGCACGAAGACGCGCCGTCAGTCGGGCCTGGGCAAGTACCGAGGGAACCAGCAAAGGCCCCACCTGCGCAATCGGGCGTGGTCCCAACGCGCCGATCAGAGCCTCGTTGCAATCGAAACGGGAGAGGTGCCTCGCCAAGGGCCCAGCCCGGCGGTTCGCAAAGATCGCCGCTCCCTCTCGCGCCACTCCGGCCGAATGGCCGTAGCGGAGCGGAGCGCCGGAGAGGCGAGCCAACAATCCGCTCTTGAGCAATCCGTGAAAATCGATCGACAACTCGAAGCGGCGCTCGCGCAGGGTGCGGAGGAAACGGCGCAAACGACGTGCAAACAAGAGGGCATCTCCCTCTCGGAGCGCCTCGACGAGTGCCCCCCTCGGAAAGATCAGCACCTCGTCGACGAGGCCCGCCGCCTCCACCACCCCCGCCGCCGCGGGCTCCACCAGCCAGGTCAAATGCGACCCCGGATAGAGCGAGCGGAGCGAGGCCGCCGCGGGCAGGGTACGGACCACGTCCCCCAACGCGCCCAGGCGAATGATCAAGACGCGATCGGCGACGGGCGGAGAGTTCTTCATCTGAAGGAGTGGGGGTGGCTCAAAGCGTCCCCCTGCCGATACGATACGGAGCATGCGATTCGCGCGCACCCTCTCCCTCTACGTAATCCGGGAGACCCTGCTGTATTGCACGCTGGCCTTCCTCGTGCTGACGCTCGTCTTGCTGACCCAAAACCTGCTCCGCCGATTGGACGAGCTCTTCCTGGTCGGCATGACGCTCGCCGATCTACGCGTCGTGATGGCCTGTATCTTCCCGATTGCGATCTCCTATGCCATCCCCCTCGCCTTCCTGATCGGCCTATTGCTGGCCATTCGCCGCTTGAACACCGACGGGGAACTTCTAGCGCTCCGCTCCATCGGCTTTGGCCCCCCCCATCTGCTGCTGCCCACCCTCCTCCTGGCGGCCGCCGCGAGCCTCGGCTCGGCCTGGCTGATGAACGACATCGACTATCAGGCGAGGAGGCAGCTGGTCCAGCTCTTCAAGCAGGTGGCTGCCCGAGGCGCCATCATCGAGCCCGGAAAATTTCGACATGTCGGCGCTCATCTGATCTTCGTGGAGGATCGACAACGCGATGGCTCGCTCCGGGGCGTCATGATCTACGACCGAAGCCAGACCGACCGCCGCTTTCGCGTCTTCGCCTCGCGCGGCCGATTCGAGTTCGACGAACGTTCCGAGAAGATCCAGCTCTATTTGCGAGAGGGTGATGTCCACTTCGACCCACGTGAGGATGCACCCGACCGCTATGAGCGGATCCGCTTCGAGACGCTCTCCTATCAGCTCGACGTCAGGCATCTGCTCGGCATGGATTTCGGCCCGGTCCGCCCCAAGCAGATGTCGCTCCCCGAGCTCCGCGACGTGCTCAAGCGAGCCGAGCGAGGCGACCCGCTCAGAGAACTCGACCAGAAAGATCCCGTTGCCTATGCGCTCGAGATCCACCGGCGTCGGGCCCTGCCCCTGGCACCTCTCGTATTGGCGGCAGTCGGCCTTCCGATTGCCCTCGCGAGCGAACATCGCGGCCGCAACGCAGGCCTGCTCCTCGTCCTCGTCGCGGCGTTCGCCTATTACGCAGCCGGTGCCATCTGCGAGGCGCTCGCCGAATCGGGTGCGCTCGGGCCGGTGGCTGCGAACTGGCTCCCCAACCTCATCTTTGGCATTCTCGGAGGCGTGCTGATCGCCCGCAGCCGACGATGGATCCCTGTTTGAGCGATTTGAGCACGAGTGAAACGATCCGATCTTTCGGACTCCGCGTCCGCTTCGCCCCCGTCCTGCCGGGTGCCGCCCCACCCACGCGTAGGATCTCGAGCGCACGCGACTTGGATGCCTTGGACCAAGCCGGGACCCGGATCGCCGGAGGGCGAGGTCCCCAGCGTCATATCCCCTGTGTCAGCTGGGGCGGGGCCCTGCGCGTCCGCTCCGGGCGACGCGGCGGATGGCTGGGGCCCCTGCTCGGAGACCGCTACCTCGCGCCGACCCGGGTCCTGCGCGAATTCGGGCTCTGGCTCGAGCTGCGGGCAGCGGGCGTCGACCTTCCGCAACCGGCCTTCGCGGCCAGTCGCCGGCACGGACTCTTTTGGCGTTCAAAGTTCGCCTCGGTCGACCTGCCCGAAGCGATCGACGGCCGCGCGCTCCTCGAATCGGAGGGGTCGGGGCGCGAACTTCACGCCGCCGCCGCCGCCGCCGGAAAGGCCCTGCGCTCGCTCCACGACGCCGGAGTCCTGCACGGCGACCTCCACCTACGCAACCTGCTCTTCGAACGAACCGACAACCCCCACCCCGGCTGGCGCTGCCGGCTGATCGACCTGGACAGCGCCTCCAGGCGTCGATCGCCAAGCCCCCGAGAGCGCCTGCGAGACGGACTCCGACTCGCTCGCTCCCTCGAAAAAACAGGTTTCGGCGACGCCTGGACGCCTCGTGTCCAAGCCGCTGGACTCGCCGCCTATTGCCGCCGAGATCGCGACCTGCGCCGCGACCTGCTCGGCGCAACGAGACGCGAGCGCGCGCGACTCCGACGCCACCGTCTCGGCTGGCGACTTCGGCGGCTGCTCGCAGGCGGCCTCTCCGCGGTCGCCTTGTTTTCCGCCGGTTGCAGCCCGCAGGCGGGCGACAACGCGCTCATCGAGCCGGTGAAAGGCGCGCGCCATTCGATGCTCGCGGTCGGCGACACCGGACGCACCCGCCCCTTCGCCGGCCTCTTCGAAGGACAGCTCTCCGTCTCTGCCGGGATGACCGAAGAAGCGCGCCGGGGCCCGGTCGATGCGCTGGTCCTGCTGGGCGACAACTTCTATTGGGACGGCCTTGGCCCGGCGAACCTCGTCCCCCGCATCCGGACCAATCTCGTCCGCCCCTACTGTCATTTCCTTCGCCTCGACGGGCCCCGCTCACCCGAGGTCGCCGACGCCTGCCCTCTTCCAATCGAGGAACGCGCGCCGGTCCCGATCTACGCGGTCCTCGGCAATCACGACATCGAGCGTGCAGAGAGCCCTCGGCTCCAGCGCGAAGTCGTTCCCGAGTTCCTACCCGATTGGACGATGGGACGTGGGCTTGCAAAGGCCTTCGAACTCGGAGAAGGGCTCAGCCTGATCCTCCTCGAGTCCGAGCCTCGAATCGACTATCGCGAGGAGGTCGTCGAGGCGCTGCGCGCCGCGATCCGCTCGGCGCAAGGGCCCTGGCGCATCATCGCGGTCCACCGACCGATCGCGACCGATGACAACGGCACGCCTTGGCTCGGCGGGTACCCCTCGTTCGTGCGCGATGCGATCGAGGCCGAGGGCCTCCCGGTCCAACTCGTCTTGGCCGCGCATCATCACAACCTCCAGGCCTTCGAACTCGGGGAGCCGACGCCGCTGCTCCAGCTCGGATTGGGCAGCGGCGCCCGCGCGGAGCCGCCGCTCGCGTCCGCCGACCACCCCGACGTCCGCTTCAGCCGCCTGGCTCTGGGTTTCGCGCGCATCGACCTCGTCGGTCGCGGCGAGGACGAGCGCCTCATCGCGACACTGATCGAGGCTCCCCCGTGGCCCCTGCTCTCGCCCTTCGTGGGCGCGCGTGCGGTTGCGCGATTCGAGGTCGACCGAGGCGGACGGGTCCGTGCTTCGCGCACGCCTTGAGCTGCGCCCTCAGCGTAACCGCGAAGCCCCCCGAAGCCGATCCTCGATCGCGTCGACGAGCCCCGCCTCCTCCTCGAACTCGAGCTCCACTCGGAGCACCTCCAAGTTCACCCCCGGCGGCAGCCACTTGGGCAGAATTTTGAGCGCGTCCTTCTCCGTCGTGACCCAGCCATCGAGCCCGGCATCCCCGCTCTCGGAGAGACCCGCTAGATCGCAGGCGCGATACCGGTGATGGTCCGGCAGGGCATATTCCCGTACGACCTCGGCCCCGAGTGCCTCGAGCGTCCGCCGCAGCGAGCCCGGGCGCGCGATTCCGGCAAGTAATCCGACACGACGCCCGGCCAGCACCTCGGGCGAGCGGGACGGTCCGCCCTGCAGCGGAATCAGCCCGACGGGGCGGCGGTGGGCCCGCCAAACCGTCATTTCCTTCCCCACCCAGCGCATCAACTCTGCCAAAAAAGGGGGATCTGCAGGCGCATCGATCAGGCATAGAAGGTCC